>Ga0155950_1019_pt4 | contig 18236 bp, 18 predicted proteins | sample RifCSPlowO2_02_FD_107604 | JGI IMG/M metagenome (GOLD analysis project Ga0155950, IMG submission 107604) | Acidobacteria bacterium RIFCSPLOWO2_02_FULL_67_21
GGGCGACGATCTGCTCGCCCGGACGCGCGAGCTGATTGCCGCGTGCGGCTGCGAGCACGGCTGCCCCACGTGCGTCGGCCCGCTCGGCCGCACCGGCCCGCTCGCCAAGGTGGTGGCGCTTCGGATCCTGGACCTGCTGGCGGCCCTGCCCGCCGCAGACGTGGCATGACCCTTCGACTGGCGGACCGCCTCCGCGGCATCGTTCGTCCTGGCGGGCAAGGCCGACCTGAAGGACAAGGCGGACCTGAAGGTCCGCCTCTACGGGCGGTCGAGATCGCTGGCGGTCGTAGAGGCGCACCTTCAGGTGCGCCTGATGCCGCGTCCGTCCTTGGCGGCGAATGGTGCGACGCGGGTGGCCATCCCTACCTCGTCATCGATCGTACGTATCCGCCCGATCACCGCCACGGACTCCGGCGTGTGTCGGACGGCGCCCCGGCCGGCGATGTGTGCTGGCCGGCGCTTGCCGTGCTGGAGCCCGCGGCCGCGACGCGCCGCCTCATGTTCGTGGACCTGGAGACCACGGGTCTGGCCGGCGGCGCCGGGACCTACGCGTTTCTCGTCGGGTGCGGATGGTTCGACCGGGGCGCCTTCCGGGTGCGTCAGTTGCTCCTGGCGGGATATGCCGCGGAGCGGGCGCTGCTCGGCGAGGTGGCGCGGATTGCCGGCGACTCCGCCCTGGGGACCTACAACGGCAAGACGTTCGACCTGCCGCTCATCGAGTCGCGATTTCTCCTGCACCGGATGACGCCACCGTTCGAGAATCTGCCGCACATCGACATGCTGTACCCGGCGCGGCGGCTGTGGGGGGGTAGCGGCGGATCCGCGGGGCGATGGGCTGAGTCTTCCGCGGAATCCGCCCCACATGCCCGCTCGCCGGACCCGCCCCACGTACGTGGGGCGGGTGCCGCGGAAGACTCAATCCATCGCCCCGCGGACCCGGCGACGAGCTCCTGCCGGCTGTCGATGCTGGAGCAGACGGTGCTCGGGCATCGTCGCCGCGGCGACGTGCCGGGCTCCGAGATTCCGTCGCGCTATTTTCACTACGTCCGCACCGGCGATGCGCGACCGCTTCAGGGAGTGCTCGAGCACAACCGCCTCGACCTCCTCTCGCTCGCGATGCTGACCGCGCATGCGGCCGGCCTGCTGGAGCACGGCGCGGCGGCTGCCCGCACGGCGCGCGAAGCGCTCGGCCTGGGACGGCTGTACGAGCGCGCCGGTCAGGTGCCGGAGGCGCGCCGCTGCTACGCGCGTGCGGCCGGCATCGCCACGGATCCGGCGGCCGCCGCCGACGCGCTGCGGGGCTATGCGGTGCTCTCACGCCGCGCGGGCTGCCATGACGCTGCCGCGCGGGCGTGGCGGCAGATTCTGGATCTGCGCGCGTGCCCGCCGGGATTGAAACAGCAGGCAGGCGAAGCGCTGGCCGTCCATCACGAACATCGCGCCCGCGATCTCCCCGCGGCGCGCCATTTCGCGACCGCTGCGCTCGACTGGACCAGCGGCCAGCGTGCGGCAGCGCTCCAGCATCGCCTTGCCCGCCTCGACCGCAAACTCGGCCGCAGCCGGTCGTCGCCGATCGGTTCGCTCTCCTCCGATCTGGAAGCGTTGTTCTGAGTCACGGATGAGTAGTGCCCGGCTTTAGAGCCGGGCCGCTGCCTGGGCCGGGCTGACCACCTTCGCCAAGGCTACGGTGGTCCGCCGAAGCTTTATGCGAAGGCGGAAGCCCGGCACTACGTACAGCGGGGCGGTATCCCGTGCGCGGCGGGCACGGATCGTGGACGTGCATCCAGGAATGGAGACACGTATGGCTGAACTGACTCGGATCGTCCTGGCGTTGGCGCTCTGTGCCGGACTGAGCGGGTGCGGACTGCTGACCCGAGATACGCGGGGCCCCACGGTTCCGGAGCCCATCACTCCCGTACAGAAGGCCACTGCCTCGCCGGACAATCCGGACTCAGCGATTCTGGCGGATTTCAACGCGCGCCTCGACACCTACGTCAAGAAGCAGCGTGCCCTCCTGAAGGGTGATCCGGTCGCGGAAAGCGCCACACCGGCCGAGATCAAGGCCCGTCAGGACACGCTGGCCGCTCAGCTGCGCGCCATCCGCAAGAACGCCAAACAGGGCGATATCTTCACGCCGCAGGTGGCGGCGCTCTTCAAGCGGCTGGTGTACCCCGAAGTGAACGGGCCCGATCGGCAGGAGACGAGACAGGCGCTGGCGGAAGAGGACGGAGAGGTCGCCCAGGTGCACCTGAAGGTCAACGCGCGCTGGCCCGACAGCGAGCCGTTGACGACGGCACCGGCCAACCTCCTGGCGAACCTTCCGCAGCTTCCGAAGGATGTCGAGTACCGGTTCTCCAACAAGCGCCATCTCGTGCTTCGCGACGTCGACGCCAACATCATCGTCGACTTCATCTATAACGCGATTCGCTGACAGGGGGATGACCATGCGTCGGGTCCTGCTTTCCGTACTCCTTCTCGCGCTGACCGGGCCGCTCGCGGCTCAGGATGTCAAGCTTCCGATGAAGGACGGGTCCATCAAGTTTGCCGTCCTGGGCGATACGGGCACGGGCGGCAGCGGTCAGATGGCGGTCGCGAAGATGGTCACCGCGTCTCGCGCCCGCTTCCCGTTCGACTTCGTCCTCCTGCTGGGCGACAACCTGTACGGCAGCGAAAGCCCGCGCGACTACGCGAGGAAGTTCGAGGTGCCGTACAAGGCGCTGCTCGACGGCGGCGTCAAGTTCTATGCGTCGCTCGGCAATCACGACGACCCGAACCAGCGCAGTTACAAGCTGTTCAACATGAACGGGGAGCGGTACTACACGTTCAAGCCGTCGCTGACCGCGGGCGTCCGGTTCTTCGCGCTCGACAGCAACTACATGGACCCGCAGCAGCTCGAATGGCTGGAACAGGAGCTCGCCGGGAGCGGCTCGGACTGGAAGATCGCGTTCTTCCATCATCCGCCGTACGCGTCGGGCATGCACGGCTCGGACGAGATCCTCAAAGGCCAGCTCGAGCCGCTGTTCGTGAAGCACGGCGTGAACGTGGTGTTCGCGGGCCACGAGCACTTCTACGAGCGCATCAAGCCTCAGAAGGGCGTCCAGTACTTCGTGTCGGGCAGCTCCGCGAAGCTGCGCAAGAACGACATCAACGCGAACACCGGGCTGACGGCCCTTGGATACGACCGCGGCTACACGTTCATGCTGATCGAGGTGGCCGGCGATGAGATGCACTTCCAGACGATCAACTCGCGCGGGGAAACGGTCGATTCGGGGGTCGTCCGGAAGGCGGCGGGGGACAACCGCGTGATCGGAACGAGCGGGACAAATCCCAAATCCCAAAACCCAAATCCCAAGCCGGCGCGGTAGCCGTACAGATCAAATCCCAACTCCCAATGACCAAACCCCAAGGTGAACTTTGGGATTTGCGATTTGGGTCTTGGGATCTACGCGGAGGCAGCCGTCTTCCGCGTCCGCTTCGTGGCGCCGGCCGTCTTGGCGGTCTTGGCTTTGGCCGCCTTCGCCGCCGTCTTGCGCTGCTCGGATGTCTGGACGCCGAACTTCTTGTTGAACCGCTCCACGCGCCCTTCGGTGTCGATCAGCTTCTGACGGCCGGTGAAGAACGGGTGGCACGCAGAGCAGATCTCGAGGTGCAGCTCGGGCTTGGTCGAGCGGGTCTTGAACGTATTGCCGCAGGCGCAGCGCGCCTCGACGTCCTGATACTTGGGATGGATTGCTTCCTTCACAGCGTGCTCCTTGGGGCGCCCGACAAACCCTGATTATAACCGCTACGACTTGCCGGCCGCCATGGCGGCCAGGAACTCGGCGTTCGTCTTCGTCTTGCTCATCTTGGAGAGGAGCAGCTCCATGGCCTCGGTGGGGGAGAGCGGGGTCAGGACCTTCCGCAGCACCCACACCCTGTTCAGCTCTTCCTTCGGCAGCAGCAGCTCCTCTTTCCGCGTGCCGCTCTTGGTGATGTCGATCGAGGGGAAGACCCGGCGGTCGGTCAGCTTCCGATCGAGATGGATCTCCATGTTGCCGGTCCCCTTGAACTCCTCGAAGATGACCTCGTCCATGCGCGAGCCGGTATCGACGAGCGCCGTCGCGACGATCGTGAGCGATCCCCCCTCCTCGATGCAGCGCGCGGCGCCGAAGAACCGCTTCGGCCGCTGGAGCGCGTTGCTGTCGACGCCGCCCGAGAGCACCTTGCCCGACGCCGGGACGATGGTGTTGTAGGCGCGCGCCAGGCGCGTGACTGAGTCGAGCAGGATCACCACGTCCTTCTTGTGCTCGACCAGCCGCTTGGCCTTTTCGATCACCATCTCGGCGACCTGCACGTGGCGCTGGGCCGGCTCGTCGAAGGTCGACGAAATGACCTCGCCGTGGACCGACCGCTGCATGTCGGTGACCTCTTCGGGCCGCTCGTCGATGAGCAGCACGATCAGGTACACCTCCGGGTGGTTCGCCGTGATGCTGTTCGCGATGCTCTGCAGGAGCATCGTCTTGCCGGTGCGCGGGGGCGCGACGATGAGGCCGCGCTGGCCCTTGCCGATCGGCGTCAGCAGGTCCATGACGCGCCCCGAGAGGTTCTCGGGCTGCGTCTCGAGCTGGAACTTCTGCTGCGGGTAGAGCGGCGTCAGGTTCTCGAAGAAGATCTTCTCCTTCGTCTTCTCCGGCGGCTCGAAGTTGATCGCCTCGACCTTGATCAGCGCGAAGTAGCGCTCGCCGTCCTTGGGCGGCCGGATGACGCCCGAGACGGTGTCGCCGGTGTGCAGGTCGAACTTCCGGATCTGCGACGGCGAGACGTAGATGTCATCGGGGCCCGGCAGGTAGTTGTAGTCGGGCGCGCGGAGGAAGCCGAAGCCGTCGGGCAGCGTCTCGAGCACCCCTTCGGAGAAGATGTTGCCGCTCTTCTCCGCGCGCACGCGCAGGATCTCGAAGATCAGCTCCTGCTTGCGCATGCCCGTGGCGCCGGCGATGTCGAGCTCCTTGGCAATCTTGGTCAACGCGGAGATGCTCATCTCCTTCATCGCCGACAGGGAGATCGACTGCGCGGGCGCGGCCTGGGCGGGGGCCTGCCTCGCCGAAGCCTCGGCGGAGGCGGGGGCCGGCTTGGCCGACTCGGCCTGGGCCTTCGGGGCGGCGGGCGCCTCCGCTGCGGGGGCCGCGGGCGCGGCGGTGGCGGCGCCTACGGCGCCGTTCTTCGACTTGGTGTTTTCGCGATCAGCTTCCACAGTTCGTCCAGTCCTTCCCCCGTCTGCGCTGAGACCAGCGGAACGGGGACGTCAAACAACGATTCGAGTTCCCGGCTGTGGCGCGCCCGCTCGGCGCGCGTCAGCTTGTCAGCTTTGGTGCCCACGACCGCCCGATCGCACGGCCGGGCCTGCAGCCAGCGCCATGCGTCCAGGTCCGACTCCAGGCCCGGGTGCCTGGCATCCACGAGCAGCAGCACGGTGATCGCCGCCGCCCTCGCAAAGTACGCCTCGGTCAGCCTGTTGAATTCCCGCGCCGACTCGTCGCCGCCGCGCGCGTAGCCGTAGCCGGGCAGATCCACCAGGTAGAACGCCGGCGCCGCCGCGCGCCGCACGCGATAGACGTTCGCCAGCCGCGTCTTGCCGGGCGCCGCGCTGGTGCGGGCGATCGTGCGCCGAACCAGGCTGTTGATCAGGCTCGACTTGCCCACATTGGACCGGCCGACGAGCGCCACTTCCCGCAGCCGGTCGCGCGGAAAGTCACCAGCGCCCGCGGCGCTCGTGACGAACTCGGCGACCACAGTCATTTACGGATTTACGGATCTACGAATTTACGAATTGCAATCCGTAAATTCGTAGATTCGCAAGTTATCAATGGGTGGTCGGCGTCTCTCCCGCGTCGGTCACCTCGGCGACCACTGGGGCCACGGGCATGCGCGCGGGGATCGGATCGACCAGCGCAATCTTCAGCACCTCGTCCATGGTCGACACCAGGTGCAGGTCCAGGGCATCGAGCACGACCTTCGGGATCTCGGCCAGGTCCTTCTCGTTGTCGCGCGGCAGCACGATAGTGGTGACCCCGGCGCGGTGCGCCGCGAGCACCTTCTCCTTGACCCCGCCGATCGGCAGGACCTTGCCGCGGAGCGTGATCTCGCCGGTCATCGCCACGTCGCGGCGCGTCGGGATCCTGGTCAGCGCCGACGCCAGCGCCGTCGCCATGGTGATGCCGGCCGACGGCCCGTCCTTGGGAATCGCCCCTTCGGGCACGTGCACGTGAATGTCGATCTTCGAGTGGAAGTCTTCCGCGAGGCCGAGCTCCGACGCCTTCGAGCGCACGTAGCTGAGCGCCGCCTGCGCCGACTCCTGCATCACGTCGCCCAGCTTGCCGGTGAGCGTGAGCTTGCCCTTGCCGGGCATCAGCGTCGCCTCGCTCACGAGCAGCTCGCCGCCGACCTCGGTCCAAGCCAGGCCGGTGGCAATCCCGATCTCGTTCTGCTCCTCGGCCATGCTGGGCCGGAAGCGGGGCACGCCGAGGTACTCGGCCACCTTCTCCGCGGTGATCTCTTCCTTGAACGACTTGCCCTCGGCGACCACCTTGCGCGCGATCTTGCGGCAGATCGACGAGATCTCGCGCTCGAGGTTGCGGACGCCGGCCTCGCGGGTGTACCGCTGGATGAGCGTCTGGATCGCCTCGTCGTGAATGACGATGTTGCTGGCCGTGAGGCCCGTGCCCTCGACCGCCTTCGGCGCCAGGAACCGCTTGGCGATCTCGATCTTCTCCGACTCCGTGTAGCCGGCCAGCTGCAGCACTTCCATCCGGTCGCGCAGCGCCTGCGGGACGGTGTGCAGCACGTTGGCCGTGCAGATGAACATGACGTGCGAGAGGTCGTACTCCACGTCGAGGTAGTGGTCGAGGAACGAGTTGTTCTGCTCGGGGTCGAGCACTTCGAGCAGCGCCGCCGACGGGTCGCCGCGGAAGTCCATCGACATCTTGTCGACCTCGTCGAGCAGGAACACCGGGTTCTGCGACCCCGCCTTCTTCATCATCTGGATGATCTGGCCCGGGAACGCGCCGATGTAGGTGCGCCGGTGGCCGCGGATCTCGGCCTCGTCGCGGACGCCGCCGAGCGACAGGCGCACGAACTTGCGGTTCATCGCGCGCGCGATCGACTTGGCGAGCGACGTCTTGCCGACGCCGGGCGGCCCCGAGAAGGTGAGGATCGTCGCCTTGGGCTTCTTGACGAGCGAGCGGACGGCCAGGAACTCGAGGATGCGGTCCTTGATCTTCTCGAGCCCGTAGTGGTCCTCGTGGAGCACCGCCTCGGCGTGCTTGAGATCGCGGTTCTCCCGCGTCTTCTTGTGCCAGGGGACGGCAATCAGCCAGTCGAGGTAGTTGCGCGAGACCGTCGCCTCGGCCGACATCGGCGGCATCGCCTCGAGGCGCTTGAGCTCCTGGGTGGCCTTTTCCTCCACCTCCTTGGGCATCCGCGCGTCCTTGATCTTCTTCTGGAGATCCTCCACCTCGTTGCCCTTGTCGTCCTTGCGCCCCAGTTCCTTCTGGATCGCCTTCATCTTCTCGTTGAGGTAGTACTCCTTCTGCGCCTTCTCCATCTGCTTCTTCACGCGCGACTGGATGCGGCGGTCCACCTGGAGCTTGTCCACCTCGATCTCGAGGATGCCGGCGATGCGGTTGAGGCGCTCGAGCGCCGAGACGATCTCGAGCAGATTCTGCTTCTCGTCGACGCCGACCAGCAGGTGCGCGGCGATCGTGTCGGCGAGCTTGCCGGGGTCGTCCACGCGCACGGCGGCAATCATGGCGTCGTAGTGCAGGTTGTTCGAGAGCTTCACGTACTGCTCGAACAGCGACACCACCCGGCCCATCGTCGTCTCGACGTCGCCGGTGGCCGCCTCCTTCTGCTTGGGCAGCACCTTGACCACGACGCGGTAGAAGCCCTTGTCTTCCTTCCACTCGATCGCACGGCCGCGGTCGACGCCCTCGACGAGCACCTTGATGTTGCCGTCGGGGAGCTTGAGGCTCTGCACGACGTTGGCGACCGAGCCCATCGTGTAGATGTCGTCGGGATGCGGGTCGTCCACCGAGGCGTCGTGCTGCGCGGCCAGGAAGATCCGCTTGTCCTTGAGCAGCGCGTGCTCGAGCGCGCGGATCGAGGACGGCCGGCCGATGACGAACGGCATCATCATGTGCGGGAACACGACGACGTCCCGGAGCGGGACGATGGGCAAGGTCTCGTAGACTTCCATTAGATCCTTGTAGGGGGCAAGGGGTCAGGGGGCAAGGGGGGCTCGCCCCCGCCCCTATCCAGCCTTCTCAATCAGTGTAATCGACTTGTCCTTGGCTTCCACGATCTCGCGGGTGACCACGACTTCGCGAAGCTTCTTCTGGCCGGGCACCGAGTACATCAGGTCGAGCATCAGGTCTTCGATGATCATGCGCAGCCCGCGGGCGCCGATCTTCCGCGTGAGCGCCGACTCGGCAATCGCCTCGAGCGCATCGTCGGTGAAGCGCAGCTTGACGTTCTCGTACTCGAAGAGCTTCTGGTACTGCCGCGTGATGGCGTTGCGCGGCTGGGTGAGGATCTGGACGAGCGCCGGCTTGTCGAGCTCGTGCAGCGTGCCGACCACCGGCAGGCGGCCGACGAACTCCGGGATGAGGCCGTACTTGATCAGGTCTTCCGGCTCGACCGACTCGAGCGTGGGGCCGACCTCGCGCTTCTGCACCGACTTGACGTCGGCCCGGAAGCCGAGCGTCTTCTTGCCGACGCGGCGCTCGATCACCTTCTCCAGCCCGACGAAGGCGCCGCCGCAGATGAACAGGATGTTCGTCGTGTCGATCTGGAAGAACTCCTGGTGCGGATGCTTGCGGCCGCCCTGCGGCGGCACGTTGGCGACCGTGCCCTCCAGGATCTTGAGCAGCGCCTGCTGGACGCCCTCGCCCGACACGTCGCGGGTGATGGAGGGGTTCTCGTCCTTGCGGCAGATCTTGTCGACCTCGTCGATGTAGATGATGCCCTGCTGGCACTTCTCGATGTCGCCGCCGGCCGCCTGGAGCAGCTTGAGGATGATGTTCTCGACGTCCTCGCCGACGTAGCCGGCCTCGGTGAGCGTGGTGGCGTCGACGATGGTGAAGGGGACCGAGAGGAGCTTGGCGAGCGTCTGCGCGAGCAGCGTCTTGCCGGTGCCCGTCGGCCCGATCAGCATGATGTTCGACTTGGTCAGCTCGATGTCGTTGCGGCTCCGCGGCTGTTTCTGGATCTCGATCCGCTTGTAGTGGTTGTAGACGGCGACCGCGAGCTTCCGCTTGGTGCGCTCCTGCCCGATGACGTACTCGTCCAGGAACTTCTTGATCTCGGGCGGCGAGGGGAGCGCCGAGCGGACGCCGCGGTTCTCGAACCGGTTGTCGTCCGCGATGATGTCGTTGCAGACCTCGACGCACTCGTCGCAGATGAAGACCGTCGGGCCCGCAATGAGCTTGCGGACGTCGTTCTGGTCCTTGTTGCAGAACGAGCAGCGGAGAATCTCGGCCTCGCCGTTCTTCTTGACCATACCTGTTGTGTGGCTAGGTGGAGAGGGGGGGCTCAGGACCCGCCCCTACGGACCACTTTACACCCGTTTCCGGATGACGTCATCGATTATCCCGTATTCCTTCCCCTGGTCGGCCGACATGATGTAATCGCGCTCGGTGTCCTCCTGGATCCGCTTGAGCGGCTGCCCCGTATGGAGCACCAGGATTTCGTTCAGCCGCTCGCGCATGCGCAGGATTTCCCTGGCCGCGATGTCGATGTCGGTGGCCTGCCCCTGCAGCCCCTGCATGAGGGGCTGATGGATGACGATCCGGGAGTTCGGCAGCGAAAAGCGCTTCCCCTTGGCGCCGGCCGACAGCAGCACGGCCGCCATCGAGGCCGCCTGGCCGATGCAGTAGGTCTGCACGTCGGGCCGGATGAACTGCATGGTGTCGTAAATCGCCAGCCCGGCCGTGATCGAGCCGCCGGGGCTGTTGATGTAGAGGAGGATGTCCTTGTCGGGATCCTCCGCCTCGAGGAACAGCATCTGCGCAATCACCAGGTTCGCGATCTGGTCGTCGATCGGCGTGCCGATGAAGATGATGCTGTCCTTGAGCAGCCGCGAAAAGATGTCGTACGCCCGCTCGCCGCGGCTGGTCTGCTCGACCACCATCGGCACCAGTTGGGCGCTCGGAACGTTCGAATAGGGCATGTGCGATTAGAGTCCGGTCGGGGCGTTCTCGGCGGGTAATGAGGTCATCTTAGCACGCGAGAGTGCCAAGTCAACCGCCTTCTCCCGTCGTAACCCCGCATAAAGACGTGAGATGCCGCCATCCTTCTCCAGCTGCGCCCGCAGCGCCGCCGGCGTCCGGCCGGCCCGCGCCGCGAACTGCTCGATCTCCTTATCGACATCTTCGGGCTGGACGGTAATCTGCTCCCGCCGGCTGATCTCGTCGAGCGCAAGCGCGCTGGCGACCGCATTCCGCGCCGGCTCCCGCTGAGCTTCCCGGAACTGCGCCCAGTCGATGCCGGCCTGCCGCGGGTCGACGCTCTGGGACATGAGCTGCCGCGCGAACTCCTCGACGCGCCGATCCATCTCTCGCTCGACGAGCGATGCGGGGAGCTCGAACGGCACCCGCGCCGAAAGCTGCCGGAACAGGTCCGACCGGACCTGCCGCCTCGCCTTGTCGCGCGCCTCCTCCTCGAGGTCGGCGTGGACGCGCGCGCGCAGCGCCGCGAGCGACTCGAACGGACCGACGTCCTTGGCAAACTCGTCATCCAGTTCGGGCAGCACCTGCCGACGGATGCCCGTCACGGTGACGGCATACGTCTGATCCGTGCCGGCCAGATCCGGCGCGTGATAGTCGGCGGGGAAGTGCACCGTGAACGTCTTCGCCTCGCCGGCATTCAGGCCCATCAGCTGCGCATCGAAGCCGGGCGGGTTGCCGGGCGCGCCGAGCTGCACGGTGACCTCGTCGTGGTGATCGACCTTGCCGTCCGGATCGGTCCGGTCGAGCGTGAGGACGGCGGCGTCCCCCTCGGCGACCGGGCGGCCTTCGACGGTCTCGTGCTTGCCGGCGCGCTCGCGCAGCCGCTGGAGCATGTCGTCGACGGCCTGGCCGGGAACCTCCGCGCCCGGCTGCCGAACCGTAATCGTGGAGAGGTCACCCGGGTCGAAGGCGGGCACGGTCTCGAAGGCGGCGGTGAACTTGAGCGGCCGTCCTTCCGCGAGGTCGACGTCCTTGACGTTGGGGCTGTCGACCGGCTCGATGCCGCGCTCCTGCAGCGCCTCTTCGATGGCGCGCGGGATGAGCCCGTGCATCACGTCGTGCAGGATCTGCTCGCGGAAGCGCTGCCGCACGAGCGTCTGCGGCACCTTGCCAGGCCGGAAGCCGGGGATGCGCGCCTGCTTCGTGTAGCCGCGGGCGATGCGATCGATCTCGGCGTCGACCACGTCGGTCGGGATCTCGATCGCGAGAGTTTTCTGCGTTTCGCTGACGTCGGTGAATTCGGTTTTCATGAGTACGTAGGGCGGGTCTGGTCACGAGGCATCCCAGCCCCGCCGGTCTGAATGCGAAAGGAGGGACTCGAACCCCCATACCCTTGCGGGTACCAGATCCTAAGTCTGGCGCGTCTGCCAGTTCCGCCACTTTCGCGTCACTTGAGACTAGCAGGGAAGGGGGCAAGGGGGCGAGGGGCAAGGGGGCAGCCGGCCGCGCTCTCGAGCTTCGCCGCGTTCGGCCCGACACACCCGTCCCGACTGGGACACGAACATGAGTGACGAGCCAAGCTCGCGTAAAGCTGCCTAGAGATCTCCGTTTCATACACAGCGGTTCACCGGTGCGCTCGCTGGGCCGGTCGGGCGACGGCTCGGCGATCGACCGCGCCGACACGTCGTTCGCGCGCAGGGTGGCGTTCCGTGGCGTCACTGACCGTGATGTCGATCCGTTTGCCCAGCGCTCCGAATGCCGCCTCGATCTGATCGATCTGCGAGCCATGGCGCATATTCAAGAGTCGGTCGATCTGCGGGAGATGGACGTCCAGGCGGCGACCGAGTTCGGCCTTCCCAACCTTTTTGGCCTGCATAGTCCGATACAGCTCAATCTTGGCGGCTTCACGTGCCGGGATCACGACGAACAACTGTCGTCGACCGATCGGGGAGGGAGCCGGAACCGGTTTGCGATCTTTGATCAAGGCATCGACCACGGTCAGAAAAGCGTCACGTGCGTGTGCCATGGCGTCACGAATGGTCTCACCATAAGTAACTGCGCCAGGCACGTCCGGAAACCTTACCAGGTAGGTGTTGTTGGTATCACGTGTCAGGGTGACCGGGTACCGCATATCAGGCTCCTTTACGCCATAAGCCGCACACTAGGCGGCGTGACCGCTACTTCAGGCCAAGTTCCTTCTTGATCGCGTTGACGAGCCCGGTGCCGAGTTCTTTCTGTTTGCCGTGCATCGGGAGCGAAGACACCTTCTCGCCCTTTCGGACGGTGAGATGCCCGCCACGACCAGATTCAAACGTGCAGCCTTGTTTCGTCAGCCACCGTTTGAGCTCTGCACTCGTCATCAAGGGAGTCTACACAACAGAACTGTTCATGTCAACACATCTGTTGTGTTATTCGTACCATTTCGCCTCCTAGAGGGGGTAGAGACGAGGGAGCTCAGCCAGATGGCCTTGTCGCACCACTGGTTGAAATCCGCTTCGGCCCGGCAGTTGCCAGCATGTACATCACGATGTACATTTGAATCCATGTCGCAGCGCTATTCAATCGCAGAAGCCAGGTCGCGTCTTCCGGCTATCGTCGACCAGGCCGAATCCGGCGCGGAGGTGGAGCTCACCCGGCGGGGCCGGCCGGTCGCCGTCGTGGTCTCGCGGGCGCAACTCGAGCGACTGCGCGGGGCACGGTCGCATTTCGGCGACGCGTACCGGAAGTTCATCGAGAGGTACGCATTGAACGACGTCGGCGTTGATGCCGATTTCGCGTCCTCCACGCGCGACAGGGGCGTCGGCCGCAAGGTATCACTGTGACGCTGCGGTTTCTGCTCGACACGGGCGTTGTCTCGGCGCCCATCTCGAAGACGCCCGACCCGGTGATCTTGCAGCGTCTCGAGGAGTACGGCCTGGAGTGTGCGATTGCGGCGCCGGTCTGGCACGAGCTCACGTATGGCTGTCGCCGGCTGCCCGAAGGGCGGCGCCGCGCGGCGCTGGACGCGTACCTCGAAGAGGTCGTGCGCGGGTCGTTTCCGATATTGCCGTATGACGAAGCCGCCGCGGCCTGGCACGGCCGGGAGCGGGCCCGCCTCGAGGCGCTGGGCCGGCCGGCGCCGTTTGTCGATGGTCAGATCGCAGCGATTGCCCGAGTGCAGGGACTGGTGCTGGTGACGACGAACCGCAGGGACTTCGCTCGTTTCAAGGGTGTGACGGTCGCGAACTGGTCGAAGCGCCGCAGCTCTTGACGGTGGCGTCGAAGAGCAGCTTCACGCCACCGAATTGGCGAGCCGCCGCTCGCGCGCCGCGGCGGACGCCAGCGAGGCTCGGATGTCCTCGCGCGTTCGGACGGCCGGATTCACCGTGATGCGATCTTGCCAGCGCATACGCGCGATTCTACCTCAGGCCCACAGGTTCATTTGTGGTGTTGATGATGTCGCCTCTCCGGGGATGGCCTTATGTGCTCGCGCCGCGCTCCTGTGCCGTCTCCTCGATGGCGCGCGGGATGAGCCCGTGCATCACGTCGTGCAGAACTCGGTTTTCATGTGGAAGTTCGCCGCCGCTTCGCGGCTACGAGACAGCCTTCGCGAATGCGTCTCACCTGCTAGAGGAGTAGGGACTTCTCGTGCAAATCCCCACTCTGCCGGTGGAATGGCTACGACCTCGTCAGTCCTCTTTCACGCCTTCCACGCACATCCCGGCGCCCTCCACAATCCGTCCCGGATCCTCAACATCCTCGATACCTGCAATCCGGCTGTCCAGCGGACCACGAGTCTCCACCTGAGAACGCATTCGATACGCGTTCACCGACTTCGGGCCACCCGAGATCCGTAACGCCATATGGCTGTTCGGCTCGGTATTCGCGCTCGGGGCGATTGCCGGGGGGTCTGGACGGCGCGTCGGGCGCGGAGATCTGAGTACGCGTTCATAGCCGCGGCCACGCGCAGTGTACTATTCCTACGACTCGCAACTTTGCTTGGCCGCCATGTCCTCAAGCAGACGCCTCATGCTGAGGGCGATTGTCGCCTGCCTGGCTATCGGGGCCGGTCTGGTCGTCGCCGAGCTCCTCGTTCGCGTCGGCCGGCCCCAGGACCTCGAGGTCATGAGCGCGTGGTACGAGAGCCATCCGGTCTATCGTTTCCGGCATTTTCCAAACATGGACAAGGTAAAGAGGGCCGGTCCAGAGCGGTACCGCATCCGGACAAATCGTCAAGGAGTCAGGGCTGACGAGGACGAAGCGTATGCCTCACCGCTCGAGACCCGAATCGTCGTGCACGGCGATTCCTATGTGTTTGGTGTGGGCGTCGACAACAGAGATACCTTCATCTACCGCACGCAGGAATCGTTGCGGCGGAAGCTGGGACGTGTCGACGGACTGAACCTGGGTGTCGGCAATACAGGTCCAAGCGAGCAATATCTGTTGTTTCTCGAAGAGGGCCGAAAGTACTTACCTCGTATCGTCGTTGTTGGCGTCGCCTGGAACGACCTCGATGACGTGACGCGTCCGCTGAACGCGTTCCGACTCCAGCACAACCGGCTCGTCTACGTGCCATACCGCCCTTCGGTTCTGAGACGGCTCTCGGAGCGGCCGTTGTACCGATGGGTGCAGGATCGTTCGCACTTGCTGACGCTTCTTCGCGGCACGCTTGCCAATGCCATGGAAGGGGACAGATTCGTCCCGTCGGCAGAGGCCGAGGCATCGTCACTGCCGCAGGCCCTGGCCGTCTATCGCGCCTTCGTCACGGCCATCAGAAGAGAGAACGCTGTACCTCTTATTCTGTTGCTGCCGTCGATGGAGCAGGTTGCGAGCGGAAGGATGGAACTCGCCGGAGAGCCGTCAGTATCGGCGCGTCTGTTGATGAAGCGGCTCCGTGAATTCTGTGCCGAGGAGGCGGTTCCATGCCTGGACACCCTGGAGGCTTTTGTAGCGGCCGATGTTCCCACGGGCCGTCTATTTATCCCGCGGGACGAGCATTACACCGCGGCCGGGCACGGAATCGTCACCGGCCTCCTCGAGCCGCGCCTCGAACGCATGCTCGAGTCTCTGCGCGTTCGGTGACTCAGCGTTACCGGAGCGCATCCGGTACATATACAGCCGTTCTGCCTGCGGAAACGTGTCGCCACCGTCGGTTCGAACCGGCGCGAGTGCTCGGCGGACCGATGGGGCAAGGCAGGTCAGAGGGGTAGGCAGTATCGCTCCTCTGACCGCCTTGTCATTTCCTGTCTCAATCGCGATCTGTTGGGCCGGCCCGGATGCGAATCTCACCATCACAACACCTAACGGGGTTCCACGGTGGATGCGCCATTGCATTAAACTGTCGCCGTGAAATTGTTGAGGTCGGCTCTGATTGCTGGCGCCCTCATACGAGTTGTCGTGCTTCCCATAGAAGGGCCGGACAGGCCGTGGCGCGAATGGGGCTACGTAGCCGCCATGCGCGGGGAAGCCACGTTGTACGCCTGGACTGCGGCGCCCTCGGATTTTTCTCTCCGCACCACCGACGGCTTCGATTCCCGGGGCGACTATCCTCCGCTCGCGCTGTATGAACTGGGAATGGCGGCGCGCCTGTATCATCGCGCCACCGGTGGCTTTTCACGTGGTGACGCGCTGACGGCAACCGCCAAGGCACCGGCCGTACTCGCGGAGGCGGCGTTCGCCGTCTTCTTGTTCTTGCTAGCCCTTCGCATCAGAGGTGTGAAGGTGGCCCGTCGGGTGACTATGGTCTTCTGGTTGAACCCGGCGATGCTTTTGGCCACGTCCACCTTGGGATACGTGGATGCGCTCGCAGTGCTGCCCGCTGCCGGGGCACTTGTTGCCGGCACCGCGGGATGGCCTGCGCTTTCCGGGGCGTTGATCGCGGCAGCCGTCCTGACAAAACCTCAGATCGTACTTGTCCTGCCGGCAGTAGTGGTCGCAATCTGGAACTGCGGATCTGTGAACCGAGTGCAATCCGCTTGCTCGGCACTGATGGGTGCTGCCGTCGCGTCCGCAATCATTCTGCTGCCGATCATCCTGTCTGGCGCGACCCGAAACATGGTTCTTGCCCTCGGAACGCTCACGTTGGGTAAAGACATGCTCTCGAACGCCGCGAATCTCTGGTGGATTGTGGGGCACCTGCTGCGCGTCTCTGCGGAGTCAGGCGGCGACCTCTGGGCTGCCGTGACGACACCGGCGGATATCGTTGCGATTTCGAGTTTCGCCAGCTTTGATTCGATCGCGACACGCATCAGCGTACGGGCATTCGGAGCCATCTTGGCGCTGGGCGCCATCGCATGGGGCATGTGGACCATCCGACGCGCCCGCGACTTGTGGCTGATGTCGGCGGCTGGGGCCTTCTTCGTCCATGCCTACGCCGTGCTCGCGACGCAGGTCCACGAAAACCATCTGTTCGCCGCGGTGCCGCTTCTGGCCATTGCGACAATCGGCCGCTCACGATTCCTTCCGCTGTACGCGGTGCTCACAGTGATTTTCGCGCTCAACCTGAACTTACTGTTCGGGATCAACGCTCAAGACAACAGCTACGCGATTCCGCGGATGGCGACGGGGATCGACGCGACCTTGCTTCTTGCTCTTCTCAACTGTGCGGCGCTCGTCTGGCACGCGGTTGTCTTGCGGAGGGAATGTATGGACGTCGCCGTGACGACGCGGGTCAGCTTCCCGCAGGCGGGCGAACGCCCAAGCGCGCCCGCCCCCGTCGGCCTCAGCTCTTGACGAGTGGACCGACGAATCGGGATCAGGCGACGCCGCAGGATCTCGGTGACGAGGCGGTGCCCCGACGCGTTCCAGTGCATATCTCCCGAGATGAAGTGCTGCGCGATGGCTTCGGCCGTACCAAGCCGGTCCACGGCCTCAAAGAAGGCTCCGAAAAGCTTGATGAATTCGACGCGCTCGCGGTTCGCCCACTCCCGCCAGTAGCGCACCTGCAGCGAGTTGCGGTCGTTCCACTGCCGCTGCTGCGGCCACGGGTAGACGACGACGGTCAAGGGGATGCCGCGCCGGCGAAGCAGTCCGGCGAAGGTGGAGTCGTAGTCGATGCCGAGTCCTTCGATGAACGAGTCCCCCAGGAACAGTACTCTCAAACGGTCGGTCCGGCCGGGCACCTCGCGTACTCGCGCATCGCGAAATCCAAGAGAGTTCGTGCGAACCGCGTACCGAATGGGGCCCCAGGCTCCGGTCCCGTCGTAGCCGGCCGCCAAGTCGTGATGGTAATACGGATGCGCGATCCGATAGCGCTGCTCCAGCGCTTTCCCTTCGGCGCCGGCACGGGTCGCGCGGACGGAAGCGACCGCCGCCCAGGCCACCCCAAGCGCGATGTCGAGCAGCGCCGCCACGGCAAGCGCCGCGAACGGCAGGAGCACGCGTGGACCTGGGGCGAGCCTCAAGCGGAATGGAAGACTACAGCAAAGTTCGACGCAACTTTGGTCGTGGCGTGACGCTGCTCTTCGCCATGCTCAGCTTCTCCGTCGGGCTGCGCCGGCGGGCCGGCGTGTTCGTGATGATCAGCTCCTCGACCGGCCCACGTTCGGCGGCCTTCGAGTTGATGGCGCGTCTGGCGGCGACCCGTTGAAGGGAAAGCCCGGCCATCCGTGCGGCGGGTGCGGTATAGGCCGAGGCGATCTCAGGCGCGCTCGAGTTGGAGACCAGCACGGTAGCGCCGCGGTGGGCGGCGGCAACCACCGCCTCCTGCAGGCGCTGATGATCCCCTGCGCCGAATCCGCCGGCGGTGTAGTGCGCGAAGCTGGCCGTGCGGCTGAGCGGCGCGTACGGCGGGTCGCAGTAGATGAAATCACCGGTCCGCGCCGCAGACAGCGCTCTGTCGAACGAGGCGCACTCGAGCGTCACCCCGTCGGCCGCAAGTGCCTGCGCGCAGCTGCGGATATGGCCCGGATCGCAGATGCTGGGATTCGCGTAGCGTCCGGCGGGCACGTTGAACTGCCCCCGGCGGTTCAGCCGGAACAGACCGTTGTAGCCAGCGCGGTTGAGATAGATCAGCATGGCGGCCAACGCGGGCGTGTAGCCGGCCGCCGCGGCGGGTCC
>Ga0155950_1082_pt1 | contig 18138 bp, 14 predicted proteins | sample RifCSPlowO2_02_FD_107604 | JGI IMG/M metagenome (GOLD analysis project Ga0155950, IMG submission 107604) | Acidobacteria bacterium RIFCSPLOWO2_02_FULL_67_21
AACAGGCCGGATATACGACTGCATCCGATTTGATCAATGCGACGATCGTGATTCCCTTGCTGACATCCGGGAGGAGTCCATATACGCGTGTTAGGCCTCGCCCACCTACTCCACTGTGATTCCCGCTACCTGCGCCACACCCTCGAGCGTGTTGTAGATGTAGAACTGACCAATAATCTGACCGACCCTGTACTCGAGGCTGTTTCTCTCGTAGCTGAAAGATAGCTGCTGGTCTCCCATCGGAGTCGCCACAGGCCTCGGCACGAAGATTCTCCCGCCGTCGCAGGAAATGAACACCAACTGTTTGATCTCGACCCCCTGGACTTTCAACAACACTGGGTACGTGGACGATCCATCTGCGTCGGGGAAGCGACGCGTCCATTCTTCACTGAACGCGCGGTCCCGGCGGCCAACCTCGATTTGAAACAGGTTGTCGACCTCGGAAATCCAGACCTCACGGTCGCCGATCATCTCACGGACCCACGAATGCCCCAGGAGCGACTCAAAGCCGGTGATGTTCCGATCGACGGTCGTAATGATGAGTGGCTCGGAGTGCACATCGGGACCCTTCAGAATCAATTGGCATCGGAGGAGAAGGAAGTCAGGCGTTCGGAACTCGCGGACATTATCGAGCCCGAGGTTCCATTCGTGCCCCATGCGGTCGTTTCGAACCGTGGCAGCGGTGTCGGACACATCAACAACCGTCCACGTGTCGTCGTGCTGCTGCAAGCGCTCGCCAAGTGTGGTCATCTGAATTGCGATCGGGCGAAACCGAAAGGCCCGACCTTTCCATTTGACTACCTGGCTCTTGTTCATCGAACCCCCGACGAGGCCCTCTCGCAGCCAAGTATGCTACTCGAAGTAGTGTGCTCACGAGGTGGGTCATGGCCTATCGTCGCGGCCGATCCGAGCGCAGACAAACTGGAACCCGACACCCCACGTCGTCCCGAGTACGATCAGGAACCGACTTGGCCGCATCGACGCGATCGACCTGACATGGCTAGAAATCGTCAGCAGACTGGCGAGCGCGTCGGCTGGCTACATCGCGTCTGGTGGGGAACCGTTCGAGTTCACCCGGAATACCGTCGCGACGTTGCGACTTTCCTTCGGCGGCTGCGAACGCAAGCGGGACTGCGGCGTGCTCCGAGGCGGTTTCAGCGGACAGTCTTGCCACCCACTGCTGCCAAGGACGATGAAGCCTGGAGGGAAACGACTGCACCAACGCCGTTTGTGTTTCCTCTCTCCCCGGCGGAGATGCGTCGGCAAGCTTCTCCGGAGAACACCGCCTATGAAGGCATCAGAGCGTATCGTGCGCTGCTGAAGTCAGCCCGCGCCGACCATTGGCCGACCCTCGCCAGACCGGTCGCCGAGCTTCGCGAGCTGGCGCGAGACTTCGAGGCAAAGTGGGGACTCTGGTTTCCGATTCCGCCGAGAGTAGGCGGACGTCTTCGACGAATCGTTCCGTATCCGGACCGCTTGGAGGTCCTGCGGGCCGCCGCCAAAGATGCCGTGGAAGCAGTCCCCAACAAGTACCCGCGCCAGTTCATGACCGCGAAGGTGAGCGTGCCGGTTCGCGAACATGAATCGAGCGCATCACTGCTCGTACTCGACGTCTGGTTGCCTGCCGGCAAGCGGGTGTTCGCTCATATCTCGGGCCACCTAGATCTCGTTCAGGAGCATCGATGGCCCAAGCGCCCGTTGCTGGACCCCGCAACTGGACGAGAACGGATGTCGCCGCGGAAGGCTTTGAAAAGGGCGCCACCACCAGCAACACCACACCTCCGGCTAATGTCTCCCGAATGGATGCGCGTCTCAATCGCGAACCCATCCTCGGCGAATGGATCGGAAATCCAGAAGCTGTTAAAGCCGCACCTCATGCGTGCAACCTTTACCCTGAGGACGGAAAAGGAACACTACGGCCAGATGTTCCTCGCCTGTCGCGAGCTGACCCACTGTGCCTCCGTTCGTCAGCGGAATCCTGATAGCAAAGCGGAAGTTCCGACGGACAAGCCGCGCACTGGACCACGGAGGCTGACTCGAGCGGAAGTCGCGCGCGCGTTGGCCTTAACGGGCGATCCCCTGGAGCAGATGGAGACGCTTGCACATCTTCGACGAGCCTATCGCCACGCTTGTAGGATCCTCGGGCTTCCTCGGATAAGGGGCAACCCGGATCACTAACCGAGCCGGCCTGCCCGGGCTGTGTTCGGGCCGTCGTTATCTTCCCTTTTCGCGCCACTCCCTTTCTCCTGCCGAAATCTTCAAAGATGCTCGTGCGCGCTGGTGCATACGCATCGAAGGAGGTCGCAACAAATGCAACGGGCACCTGGCCGGGTTCCGCTGGCCTATTCCCCACGGGGAGCCGCTGAAGCGTCGAGCTTCTCGCTCCGGGAAGTTATGAAGGCGATCGCGGACGGCGAGCTGCGCTCATTCAAGAGAGGGCGGCGTCGGATCATCCTTCGCGAAGACCTCGAACAGTTCCTGAATCGACAAACGGCCTGAGCAGGGTCTTCAACAAAGAAAAAAGCCGGCCCCCGCGCCAACGGGTACCGGCCTTGGTGAGAGTGAACTATGCCAGAGCGTACCAGAAAAAGCCGCACTTCTGCAAGGTCCCGACAACGCTCGGGTTCCTCAGAACAGACTCTCCGCGACCTGATTCGACGTGAGCGAAGCGTCGATAAGCCGCTGTTACTCGAGCTCACCCAAACATCAAATGCGAACCTCCTTGTGGCGATGTACGGGTCTCAGATTCACTACTGCTACCCCGCAAAGAAATGGTACGTCTGGGATGCAGTGCGCTGGTGTGAGGACAACGGCGGCGTCATGGGGCGCGCCGCCAAACAGGTCGTGCACGAACTGCGCGACCGGGCGGGCGAAGCAGGTGACGAAGAACGCACAAAACAGATCTTGAAGTGGGCACATAAATGCCAGAGCGCCGCTCAACAAGAGGCGATGCTCAAGCTGGCGTGCAGCGAACCTGGCATTTCGATTCTGCCCGAGGACTTCGACCGCGATTCCTGGCTGCTCGGGCTTCCAAATGGCACCTTGGAACTCCGGACACGGACATTTCGATCGTCTCGGCCGGAGGATCTCATCACGAAGATCTGCGGCGTTCCCTAATGATCCCGCCGCGACCTGTCCAAACTGGCAGGCCTTCTTGGAGACGGTGCTGCCTTCACCAGAAGTCCGCCGGTACGTGCAGAAACTGTTCGGCGTCAGTCTCACCGGGGACACGAGCGACCAGAGCTTCTACATCCTCCATGGGACTGGGGCGAATGGAAAAACGACGCTCGTGCAGGCGTATGCCGCACTATTGGGCGATTACGCTCTCTCAACGCCCACGTCGACCTTTCTGAGCCGGCGCGACAGCGGGGTGCCGAATGATCTTGCGCGCCTCCGAGGTGCCCGGTTTGTTTACGCGGCCGAACCGGATGTCTCGCTACATCTGGCCGAAGCGTTGCTGAAGCTCCTCACCGGCGGCGAGCCGATCACGGCGCGGTTTCTGTTCGCCGAGTTCTTTTCCTTTTACCCCGAATTCAAGCTGCTCATTCTTGCGAATCACCTACCCGACATCGAGAGTGGGGATGACGCGACTTGGCGACGCATTCATTTGATCCCCTTCACCCAAACGATTCCTGTCCAAGAGCGCGAGAAGCACTTCAAGGAAAAGAAGCTCTTGCCAGAGCTGGCGGGCATTCTCAATTGGGGTCTCGAGGGTCTGGCGATGTGGCAGGCGGAGGGCCTGGATGAGCCGGAAGCGATCCGGATCGCGACCGCAGAATACCGCCGGGAGTGCGATGACCTGGAGGGCTTCTTCCAGGAGTGTGTCGTTGTGGATCCGGACGCGATGGTCTCGAAGCAGGACCTTTACGCGGCGTACGGCAAGTACCAGTTCTACGCCCGGGACTCCCCGCGGCTCAGCATTCAGCTGTTTGGGCGACTGGTAAAAGGGCGGGGGATTCGCGACGGGAACACCGGCCAGGCGCGCGTCTGGAAGGGAATTCGACTCAAGGATCCCGGCGGCGGAGATCTGACCACCCTGACCGATCTGACAGCCCCTGTGGGATCTAAGTCCAATTTGGGATGAGTGAAATTGCGGACGCATGCGGAAGAACCGTCAAGTTTGGTCAGCACGGTCAGACCGTCGGCCTAAAACCGACCCAGCCGCTCCAGGGCCGTATGACAGTTACCGTCCCGTGGCGTGGTTGTGCGTGGTGGTTCAGGGCCTGATTTCGCGTTGTTAACGTCCGGCTGACCTCAGAGGAAGCAGGAATAAAGATGGCGAACGAAGGGGAGATTCGGGGTGCACGAAGGCGTCTATGTGGCGGGTTTTGGCTCAGGCGCCCCTCGCATTGAAACGCCCGGTTCAGACGAACCTGACGACCGAGGAGGACCGCCCCGCGGCGGAGGACGACGACGCGGAGTAGGGGGGCTGAGCCGCCCATCGGCATCGTTCGTCTAGTTGTTGGCCGCGATCGACACCGCGAGGAGGCGAACGCGGAGGGGGTCATCGCCGCGTGTCTGACGGGCGCCTGTACTGAGCGAGCGGAGCGAGCGAACAGTACACGTACGCGTTCGGGTGCGTACGTACGAGAGCGGGGGCAGGAATGATCGATCACCACACGCCGGGCTGTGTCGCAGTGGACCAGGGGGACGTGCCGCCAGGGCCGGCATCGAGTCCGTGGCTGACCGTTGCGGGCGCAGCCGGATACGCCACTCTTAGCCGCGACACGATCTACACTGCGTGTGAACGCGGGGAGCTCCGGCACGTGCGCGTGGGTGGCCGCCGCGCCATCCGGCTGCGATCGGAATGGATCGATGCCTGGCTGGAACGGTACGCGCGCGGCTGTCGGACTGACGATGTGGCTCGATAAAGGCGTTCACACGAGGGAAGCCGGGCAACACTGATGGGGCTGTACAAGCGCTGTGAACACAAGGGGCGAAACCGCGACCGGTGCGCCGATCCGTGGTGGGGTCGGTTTCAGCATCGTGGCCGACTCTATCGCGCTAGCCTGAATCGGTGGGCGAACGCGGATATCTGCACCAAGCAGGAAGCGCAGATCGCGTACGACCGGATGCGGCAGGCCATCCGTGAAGGCCGCTTTGATACTCCGGAGGAACCGACTGGCGTAGGCCTGACGTTCAACAAGCTCGCGGACCTCTACATCGAGAAGTACGTACAGGCGAACAGCCTCCGATCGGCCGACACCATCGACTACAGCATGGCACCCCTGCGCGTGCAGTTCGGTCCGCGCTTGATCGTGGACATCAAGAGCGCCGATATCGACGACTTTGTGTCCTACCTGAAGCAGCCCGCGAAGTTTGCGAAGTGGCACAAGGCACTCCGGGTGCGGAGACCGGCCACGATCAACCGGTACCTGTCGCTCCTGCGGCACATGTTCAACTGGGCCATCGGACGCGAGTATCTGGAGCGGACGCCCTTCCGCCGTGGTAACCAAACCCTGATCAAGCAGGAGCACGAAGACAACCGGCGTCATCGGCGTGTCAGTCCGGAGGAGGAGGCTCGCTTGCTCGCCGCCGCGTCCGAGCACTTGAAGCCGTTGATCATCGCCGCGCTGGACACGGGAATGCGTCGGGGCGAGATGCTGTCGCTCACGTGGGCCGACGTGGATGCCCGGCCGGGGTGGCTACGGCTTCGTGGGGAAACGACGAAGTCGGGAAAGACAAGATTCGTTCCCATCGGAACAGAACGTCTACGTGCGCAGCTCGCGTTCCTTCGCTTGGACGCGGCCGGCGAGAACAAGCCCGTTGATGCTCCGGTGTTCAGTAACGCGGTGGGGGAGCCGATCCGATTCTTTCAGGCGGCATGGCACAACACGAAGCTGCGCGCGCATGGCATCCCGCCGCGCCGGGGCCGGGGTGCGAGTGGGCACGGGGCCCTGACGGCCGAGAGCGCCGAGGCGTTACGTGGGATCAATTTGCGGTGGCACGACCTCAGACACGAGTACGCCTCCCGCCTCGCTGAGCGAGGAGTGCCGCTGTCTCAGATTCGTGACCTTCTTGGCCATGCGTCGATCGTCACGACCGAGCGCTACGACAACCAGCGGCCCGAGGCGCTGATGGCTGCCGCGAGATTGCTCGAATCGACGGCCGAAGTAGACACAAAAACTGACACAGCGCCGAACCTCGATACAGAGAGGGAAACCGAGGGCGACGCTAACACATTGACAGACGGGGTGTTGAATGGGGTGGGTGACGGGTCTCGAACCCGCGACTTCCTGAGCCACAGTCAGGCGCTCTACCCCTGAGCTACACCCACCACACAGGCGGACCAAAACTCAAGTGTAGCATCGTCAGTCCCGCCGATTCCTCTGGCCGAGGGCAACCAACTCGGCCCCACCCTCTCGCTGCGCGGCGGCGACAACGCGACATACTATCGGCTGGTGCCGGAGGACCGGCGCCATTATCTGGACGTCGCCGGCTGCGGCAATACGCTGAACATGCAGAGCCCGCAGGTGCTGCAGCTCATCATGGACAGCCTGCGGTGTGGACGGGCCGACGACCGACCCGGCGGTGCTCACGCTGCGCGAGCAGCAGAAGCGCAACCTCATGGCGTCGTTGATCCTGTCGGTGGGCGTGCCTATGATCAGCGGTAGCGACGAGATGGGCCGCACGCAGCAGGGGAATAACAACGCGTATTGCCACGACAGCGACCTGAGCTGGACGCCGTGGCAGCTGTCGCTGGCTCCTGGAGGGACGACGTACCCGCTGCAGGGCCGCACGCTGGCGCTCTTCGTGCTCAGCGCCGAACGGCCCGAGCGCCCCCCCGCCGTCGCGGATCCCCGGACATGAGGCGGACGCCGCACGACGAGCACGGGCCGGAGACGCTGCCGGCACAGCCGCCGGCGATTCCGGCGGATGAGGGACGAGACGCCCGGCGCGTGGTCATCGAGCGGATTCAGCCGCAGATCGACGGCGGCCGCTTTCCGATCAAGCGCACCCCGGGCGAGGCCGTGTTCGTCACGGCCGACGTCCTGGCCGACGGCCACGATCAGCTCGCCGGAGTCGTCAAGTATCGCCACGTACGTAGGGCGGGTGCCGCCGAGCACCAGCGCATGGACGCGCAGGCGGACCCGCCATGGACGGAAGTCCCGCTCGCCCCGCTCGGAAACGATTCCTGGGGCGCGTCCTTCATCGTCGCCGCGCCCGGCGAATACGAGTACGTCGTCGAGGCGTGGGTGGATCGCTTCGAGTCGTGGCGCGCAACGCTCGTGAAGAAGACGGAGGCAGGCCAGGACGTGGAGACCGAGCTGGCCGAAGGCGCCGGGATCATCCAGCGAGCGGTCACGGCCGGGCTAAAGCCCGGCGCTACGTCTGGTTCGTACGTAGTGCCCGGCTTCAGCCGGGCCGGTGAAATGTCCGGCTTTAGCCGGACCGGTGAAGTGCCCGGCTTCAGCCGGGCCGACGAGCGCGCCGGCCGGAGCGACGAAGATCTCCGGCTGCTCGAGATCGCCGACGCGCTGCGCGGCACGCGCTCGCAGGCGTCACGCGTGATGGCCGCCCGCGACCCCGGGCTGCGCCAGCTCATGGCGGCACGGCCGGATCGCACGGCCTCCACCAGCAGCGCGCCGGCGCTCCGGGTGCTGGTCGACCGGGAGCGCGCCCGCTTCGGCGCCTGGTACGAGATGTTCCCGCGCTCGTGTACCGATGATCCGGCGCGAAGCGGCACGCTGCGCGATGCCGAGGCGCGGCTCCCGGCCCTCGCCGATCTCGGCTTCGACATCGTGTACCTGCCGCCGGTCCATCCCATCGGCCGGACCCATCGCAAAGGGCGCAACAACACGCTCGCGGAGGGCCCCGGCGATCCGGGCAGCCCGTGGGCGATCGGGGCGGAGGCGGGCGGACACACGGCCGTCGACCCAGGGCTCGGCACGCTCGACGACTTCGACCGCTTCGTGGCGGCGGCGGACCGCCTGGGCCTGGAGGTGGCGCTCGACATCGCCTTTCAGACGTCGCCCGACCACCCGTGGGTCCGGGAGCACCCCCAGTGGTTCCGGCATCGGCCGGACGGCTCGATCCGGCACGCGGAGAATCCCCCGAAGCAGTACCAGGACATCTATCCGTTCGACTTCGACACCGCCGACTGGCGCGCGCTGTGGGACGCGCTGCGTGACGTCTTCCTGTTCTGGGTCTCGCACGGCGTGCGGATCTTCCGCGTCGACAACCCTCACACGAAGTCGTTCGCGTTCTGGGAGTGGGTCATCCGCGACGTGCGACGGCGGCACGCCGAGGTGATCTTCCTGGCCGAAGCGTTCACCAGGCCGAAGGTCATGCGGTACCTGGCGAAAGCCGGCTTCAACCAGTCGTACACCTATTTCACGTGGCGCAACAGTGCCCACGAGCTGCGCGAATACCTGACCGAGCTCACGCGCACCGAGCTGCAGGAGTACATGCGGCCGAACTTCTTTGCCAACACGCCCGACATCCTGCACGAGTACCTGCAGACCGGCGGCCGGCCGGCCTTCGAGGTGCGGCTCATCCTGGCTGCGACGCTGTCGGCCAGCTACGGGATCTACAGCGGCTTCGAGCTGTGCGAGAACGTGCCGCTCGGTCCGGGCTCGGAGGAGTATCTCCATTCGGAGAAATACGAGGTCCGGCCGCGCGACTGGCAGCAGCCGGGCAATCTCAACGAGCTCATCGCACGAGTCAACGAGATCCGGCGCCAGCACCGCGCGCTGCAGTTCAACGGCACGCTCGCCTTCCACGCGACCGACAACCCGGCGTTCCTCTGGTTCAGCAAAAGCGCCCCCTTGTCCCCTCGCCTCCTGGCCCCCTCGCCCCCTGGCCCCCTCGCCGCCTCGCCCCCTTCACCCCGTGTCTTCGTGGTCGCCAACACCGACCCGCACCACAGGCAGCACGGCTTCGTGCAGGTGCCGATCGGCGAGCTCGGCCTGCCGGCGGGCGAGCCGTATACAGTCGAGGATCTGCTCGACGGTGCACGCTATGAGTGGCGCGGCGAGTGGAACTACGTGAAGCTCGACCCGTCAGAGCGCATGGCGCACATCCTGGTCGTACGGTGATGCCCTCCGATCCGCTCTGGTACCAGGACGCCATCATCTACGAGATTCATGTTCGCGCCTTTGCCGACAGCAATGCGGACGGCATCGGAGACTTTCCCGGCCTCACCGACCGGCTCCCCTACCTGCACGATCTCGGCGTCACTTGTCTCTGGCTTCTGCCGTTCTACCCGTCTCCGCTGCGGGATGACGGGTACGACATTGCGGATTACACGGCGATCCATCCAATCTACGGGACGCTGGATGACTTCCGGCGGTTCGTGGATGCCGCGCATGCGCTCGACATCAAGGTGCTGACCGAGCTCGTCATCAATCACACCTCCGATCAGCACCCCTGGTTCCAGCGCGCGAGGCAGGCGCCCCGCGGATCGCGCGAGCGCGATTACTACGTCTGGAGCGACACGGACACGAAGTATGCGGGGACCCGGATCATCTTCACCGATACCGAGAAGTCGAACTGGACGTTCGACACGGTGGCCGGCCAGTACTACTGGCACCGGTTCTTCTCCCATCAGCCCGACCTGAACCTCGACAACCCCGAGGTGCTCGAAGCGGTCATCGACGTGATGCGGTTCTGGCTGGACCTGGGCGTCGATGCGATGCGGCTCGACGCCATTCCGTACCTGATCGAGCGCGAGGGGACGATCAACGAGAACCTGCCGGAGACGCACGCCATCCTGAAGCACATCCGCCGGGTCCTCGACGCGCAGTACAGCGGCCGGGCGCTGCTGGCCGAGGCCAACCAGTGGCCGTCCGACGCGCAGGCGTACTTCGGCGACGGCGACGAGTGCCACATCGCGTTCCACTTTCCGCTGATGCCCCGGATGTTCATGGCGCTCCGGCAGGAGGAGCGGCACCCGATCGTCGAGATCATGAACCAGACGCCGGAGATCCCATCGGCGTGCCAGTGGGCTCTCTTTCTGCGCAACCACGACGAGCTGACGCTCGAGATGGTGACCGACGAAGAGCGCGATTACATGTACGCCCAGTACGCCACCGATCCGCAAATGCGGGTGAACGTCGGAATCCGCCGGCGCCTCGCGCCGCTGATGGAGAACAGCAGACCCCGCATCGAGCTCATGAACAGTCTGCTGTTCTCGCTGCCCGGCACGCCGATCCTCTACTACGGCGACGAGATCGGGATGGGCGACAACGTGTACCTCGGGGATCGCAACGGCGTGCGCACGCCGATGCAGTGGAGCAGCGACCGCAACGCCGGATTCTCGCGCGCGGATCCCGCGCGGCTGTACGCCCCCGTGATCATGGACTCGGTCCACGGGTACGAGGCGATCAACGTCGAGGCGCAGGAGCGGTCCCCCTATTCCCTGCTCCACTGGATGAAGCGGATGATCGCGCTGCGGAAGCAGCACCAGGTGTTCGGGCGCGGCACCCTGCAGTTCATTCAGACGTGGAACCGCAAGGTGTTCGTGTACGTGCGGCGATACGAACAGGACATCGTCCTGTGCGTCGCGAACCTTTCTCGAACCGTGCAGCCTGCCGAAATCCCGCTCGAGGCGTTTGCGGGGCTCACGCCGGTGGAGCTGCTCGGCCAGACCGAGTTCCCGCGCATCGGCGATCACCCCTATTTCGTGACGCTGGCGCCCTACGGGTTCTACTGGTTCCAGCTGCAGGAGACGGTCACGTCGGTCACCGCGCGCACGGCCCCGGCGCCGGACGAGCCCGCGGCGCTTCCGGCCCTCGTCTCGGGCGTCGTCTGGGAGTCGCTCCTGGACGGCGGGGGCCGCACGATCATCGAACGGCAGGCGCTGGTGCCGTTCCTGCAGCGGCAGCGCTGGTTCGGCGGCAAGGCGCGGGCGATCGCGGGCGCGCGGTTTCTCGACTGGGTGCCGCTCCGGCGCGGCCTTCACCCCTCCTTCTTCACCATCGTGGAGGTCGAATACCGCGACGGGGGCCGGGAACAGTACGCGGTGCCGCTGGCGATGACGCACGGGAGCGCCGCCGACGCGATCGGGCAGGAGTTCCGCACGAATGCGCTCGCGCGGATCACCGGCGCCCGCAAAGGCCTGCTCGTCGACGGGCTCCTCGACGATGAGACGTGTGCGCTGCTGGCGGACCTGCTGCAGGACGATCGCGCGGTGCCGACGCGAGCGGGCCGTCTGCACGGAACGCCGGGGCACGTGCCCGAGCGGACGCCGCCCGATCCGATCGCGCCGATCACCCGCAACGCCGGCGATCAGAGCAATACGTCGATCCTCTTCGGCAAGCGGTCCATCATGAAGCTGTTCCGCCGGATCGAGCCGGGCCCACACCCGGACGTCGAGGTGAGCGAGTTCCTCGCAGCACACGGCTTCACGCGCGTGCCGCCACTTGCCGGCGCCCTCTCGTACGTGCGCGGCGAACAGCCGCCGGCCGCGGTGGCCCTGCTGCAGCAGTACATCTACAACCAGGGAACCGGCTGGCACGTGACCATCGAGGAGCTCGGCCGCTATTTCGAGCGTGCCCTGACCCTGCCGCCGCGTCAGGCGCACGAAGGTGAGACGGTCTGGACGCTCGAAACCGGCGCGCCTCCCGACGATGTGGCGGAGGCGATCGGGGCGTACCTCACGATCGCGGAAGTTCTGGGCCGGCGCACGGGCGAGCTGCACGCGCACCTGGCGGGCGCGGCGGGCGAACCGGCCTTCGCGCCGGAACCGTACACGGCCGACGACGTCGGCGCCACAACGGCGGCCATGCGCCGGCACGCCGAGGATCGCCTCTCGCTGCTCGGCGCGTCGCTCGACCGGCTCGACGACCGCCGCCGTGAGCTGGCGGCGGCGGTCCTGGCCCGCCGCGAGGATGTCGTGCGGCTCCTGGACGAGGGGCGCGATCTCCACGGCGCCGGACGGCGCATCCGCTGCCACGGCGACTATCACCTCGGGCAGGTGCTCGTCACTGAAGGCGACGTGATGATCATCGACTTCGAGGGAGAGCCGGCGCGGCCTCTGGCCGAGCGCCGCAACAAGTGTTCGCCGCTGCGCGACGTGGCCGGCATGCTGCGATCCTTCGGCTACGCGGCGCTGACGGCCCTCGGTGCGGCCACGCTGACCCGCCCTGCGGACGTCGAGCGTCTGGCGCCGTGGGCGGATCTGTGGGAGCGATGGGTGTCGGGCCGGTTTCTCCGCGCGTATGTCGCGGCCGCGCGCGACTCGAGGATCCTGCCGCCGCGCGTTGACGACCTCGAAAGGCTCCTGATGGTCTTCCTCGTCGACAAAGCCTGCTACGAGCTCGGATACGAACTGAACAATCGTCCGGATTGGGTCCACGTGCCCCTCGCGGGACTGCTGCGTCTTTCCTCGACAGGCAAACCACTGACGCAGATTTCACGTTGATGTGCGTGGTCCCCATCTTGCACCGCCTCCACCACCACAAGAGGCACCCGGCATGGCGATGCGCAGCATTCAGGAATTGTTCGAGCACGAGCTGACGGACATCTATTCCGCCGAGCAGTCGCTGCTCGACGCGCTCGAGCAGATGGCCGAGCAGAGCTCCGATCGCGAGATCGAGAAGGCCTTCACGCAGCACCGGCGTGAGACACAGGGGCAGATCAAGCGGATCGAGAAGATCATGAAATCGATCGGCCGCAGGCCCGAGACCAAATCCTGTCCAGGCATCGAGGGCCTGATCAAGGAGAAGAAGGCGTTCATGCGCGAGCGACCGTCGGCTGAGCTGGTGGAGTTCTTCAACGTCGGCGCCGGCCAGAAGGTGGAGCGCTACGAAATCACCGCGTACGAAAGCCTCATCGATATGGCCGACAAGCTCGGCATGATGGACGCCGTGGAGCTGCTCGAGCAGTCCCTGCACGAGGAAGAGACGGCGCTCAACACGCTGAAGACGATCGCCTCCGAGTTCGACGTCGAGGAGGCTACAATAGCCTCCTGAGAGTTGAGCACTATGGCCAAGAAGAATGCTGACACGCCGGCGCCGGCCCGCGCGCGCCGGCCGGCCGTGGCCCCGGCGCGGCCGCGGCGGGCCGTCGCCGACCACCGGTCGGCGCCCGGTCCGACGTACGACGAGATTGCCCGCGCCGCCTATCTGCGCTACCTGAGCCGGGGCGCCGGGTCCGGCCGCGATTTCGACGACTGGGTCGAGGCGGAACGCGACCTGCGGTCGCGCTCAAATCCCAAATCCCAATGAGCAGATCCCAAACCGCACCGCGAGGTTCGGTTGGGATTTGGGATTTGGGATTTGGGATTTCGTTTTGCAACCCCCGGTTCATCCGCGAGGGAAAACCGGTGGCCTGGGACGATCTGGTCAAGGGGTACGAGTACGAGAAGGGCCGGTTCGTCGTGCTCACCAGGGGAGCGAGCGCGCGTACGCGCTGCGATGAAGATCGTCAAGGCGCGCCTCAAGGGCAAAGAGCCGACGCTCGCTGCGCCCGGCGAGCGCCCGCAGGGCGAGGTCGTGGACCTCATGGAGCGGCTCCGCCGGTCGCTCGAGGCGGCCGGAGGCGGCTCGTGGAAGCCGGCCCGCGCGCGCAAGACGACGACGCGGGCCCGGAAGCGGCGCGCGGCCTAGGTGGAGCCTTCACGCTGGCGAGACGACCCGGCGACCGTGCGGCCGATGCTGGCCACCACCGCGCCGGCGCCGCTCGACGCGGCCGATCTCGTCTACGAGCCCAAGTACGACGGCATCCGCGCCATCGCGTCCATCGAGCCTGCCTCGCCGGGTCCGCTGCGCTCCGCTGCTCGTGCTCGCGGGACCCGGCCCACTTCTGCGCACGTGCGTTTCTGGTCCCGCCTCGGCAACGAGAAGACCGCGCAGTTTCCCGAAATCGCGGACGCGCTCGCGAAGTGGTCGAGGAATCTCGACCGGCCGATCGTGCTCGACGGCGAGATCGTGGCGCTCGACGAACGGGCTGAGCCGCTCGGGTTCCAGAACCTCCAGGGCCGTATCCACCTGAAGAGCACCGCGGCGCCCGCGCCGGTGGCGTACTTCGTGTTCGATCTGCTGCGCGACGGCGATGCCGATCTGCGTTCGCTCCCGCTCAGGGAGCGGCGTGCGCGGCTCGAATCGCTGCTGCGCGGCGTGCGCGACGCGCGGCTCCGCATCAGCGAGCAGGCCGCGGGGGACGGCCGGGAGCTGCACGCACGGGCGCGCGCAGGCGGATGGGAGGGGCTGATTGCCAAGCGACGTGAGTCGGTCTACACCTCCGGCCGTCGATCGCCGGAGTGGCGCAAGCTGAAGCTGGTCCGCCGCCAGGCGTGCCTGATTGGCGGATGGACCGAGCCGCGCGGGTCGCGGCCGTTCTTCGGCGCGCTGCTGCTCGGCGTCCATGACGAGGGAGGGCGGCTGCAGTACGTCGGGCATACCGGCGCGGGGTTCACCGACGCCGAGCTCGGCCGTGTGTGGAAGCGTCTTCGCGCGATCGAGACGAAAGCGGCGCCGTTCGCCAGGACGCCGCGTACGAACGCTCCGCCCCACTGGGTCCGGCCGGCGCTCGTGGCGGAGGTGACGTTCACGGAGTGGACGGCGGACGGCCGGCTGCGGCATCCCAGCTATATCGCGCTCCGCGACGACATCAACGCGGAGCGCGTCCGCCGCGAACCCGACACGGTGATGACCCCGGTCGAGGCCCTGGCGCCGGCGCGTGCGCGTGCGGCCGCCGCCGTGAAGCCGCGCGGTCCGTCACGGAGGGCCGAGCCTGTGGGGGATCGGCGCCGCACGCCCCGGCTGACGCCGGCGGCGCTCGATCGGCTGCTCGAGCAGATCGACGCCATCGAGCACGGCGCCGGCAACGGCGTGCTCGACCTTCCCGACGACACGCGCCTCGACGTGACGAACCTTCGCAAAGTGTTCTGGCCTCGCCCGAAGCTCACCAAGGGCGATCTCTTCCGCCACTACATCCGCATGGCGCCCTGCATCCTCCCCGTCCTGGCCGATCGGCCGCTCGTGATGAAGCGGTACCCGAACGGCGTCGAGGCCAGGCCCTTCTATCAGCATCGCGCACCCGAGAAGCGCCCGGCCGGGGTTCGCGTGGCGCATGCCACCAGCGAAACCGAGACCCGGCCGCATCTCGTCGGGGGAACGCTCGCCACGCTGCTCTACTCGGCCCAGCTCGCGGCCGTCTCGCAGGACCCATGGTTCTCGCGGATTCAATCGGAAGCGGCCGTCGACTACGTCGCGTTCGACCTCGATCCGCCGGATGACCTGCCCTTCGGGCGCGTGCTCGACGTGGCGCGATGGGTGCGCGAGGAGCTGCTGACGCTCAAGGCGCCAGGCTTTGCCAAGACGTCCGGCGCCGGCGGCCTCCATGTCTGCGTGCCGATGCCGCCCGACACGCCGTATCAGGCCGGACTGCTCTTCTGCCAGATCGTCGCGACCGTCGTCGCCCGCAAGCACCCGAGGGCGGCGACGGTCGAGCGCTCGCTCGCGGCGCGCGGTCGGCGCGTGTACGTGGATTACCTGCAGAACGTCCGCGGGAAGACCCTCGCCAGCGCCTACAGCGCCCGGGGCAGCGAGTTTGCGGGCGTGTCGATGCCGGTCACGTGGGACGAGATCGATGACGGCGTCTCGCCGCGGGACTTCACGATCCGGAACGCCGCGGCGCGGCTGCAGGCGGTCGGCGACCTGTGGGCGCCCCTTCGCCGATCGAGAGGCGCCGACCTGCGGGCCGTCATGACCTACGCCGAACCGTAAGGGCCGGGCTGAAGCCCGGCACTACGTACGCGCTACGTACGCTCTACGTACCCGCTACGTACGCTCCGTACGTAGTGCCCGGCTTCAGCCGGGCCCCTCAAAACGTGAGCCGCACTTCCCCGACCACCTGCCGCTTGAGCACGTCGCCGAAGATGTGCTGCATGACTTCTTCGTTCGCGAGATTCGTGACCTTGATGCTCGTCACCGCCCGCTCGCCGCCCCACCGCACGCCGAAGCCGGCGTTGATGAGGGTGAACGGCTCGGTCGTCCCTGCGTAGCGCGCATCGAGCACGTCCTGCCAGTACGCCTCGTCTGTGTAGTTCACGTTCATGTTGCCCAGGAATCGCCGGTAGCTGAAGTTGAACCCCGCGTTGAAGCGGTTCTTCGGCGGCCAGTTGATGTCGTTGATCGTCGTGCCGGCCGGCAGGTCTTCCGCCACGGGCATCGCCTGGTACGAGTAGTTGGTGAAGACATTCACGTAGCGATTCACGGACGCCTCGACGCCGAGCTCGACGCCTTTGTCCTTGATGGTGCCGAGGTTCAGGTAGGTGAACCGCGACGGCAGGACGACCGGCGGCCTGAGCCCCGCGAGCACCGACAGGATCGCCGGCGGCAGCGGCCACCCGGGCGGCGGCGCCGCCGCCGAATAGAACCGATCGGGCGTGAAGTAGATCCCGTCGTCGGTGACGTTGTAATAGAACGCGGCGGTCACCGTGGCCCGGCCGCCGAGGACGCCCGTGTACCCCACCTCGTACGCCGTCATCGTTTCCTGCTCGAGATCCGGGTTGCCGACGGCGCCGATCGGAAAGATATACCTGGCCAGCGCCGGCGAGAGGGCGCTCAGGTTCACCTCGTTGAGCACGGTCGTGCTGATGTGGTTGTTGATGAACGACGGCGCCCGGAACGCGCGGTTGAACGAGAGGCGGAACGTCTGCGCCGCGTCCGGCTTCACCATGAACGTCGTGCGCGGCGAGAACACGGCCGAATCGATCGACGAGAACTTGTCGACGCGGCCGCCGACGACCCAGCGGAAGTGGTCGCCGAGGAAGATCTCGTCCTGAATGTAGCCACCGCCCTCGTTGCGGTCGTCGCCGGCGGGCGCCAGCGAAATATCGAACGTGTTGTGGCGGTAGTTGCCGCCGAAGGTGATCACGTGCGCGGCGGCGATCGTCCGGGAATCGGCCGCCTCGATATCGAAGGTCTTGGTGTCGAAGACGAGCGGCAGCGGCTGCCCTGTGGGACCGCGGGCCAGCAGGTTCGACGCGTGGCCGTCGAGCAGATTGGTGAAGAAGGCGACCCGGCGGCTGCCGTTCTGGTACTTTGTCGTCACGTACGTCATGCGCGACTCGCTCGAGACGTCGAACGGCCCGATGCCGCTGTAGATCAGGCCCTCGGTCCCGGCGACGCCGCCGCTGATCGTGACCGTCCCGCCGCTGGCGATGTCATAGTCGACCCGGCCGTCGAACTTCGGCTGCGACGTGCCCTGGTTCTGAAACGTGGGATACGGCGTCCGGAAGGCGTTCGGGATCGCTCCGGCCGGCCGTGGCAGCGGATCCTGGGTGAAGTACCCGGCGGAGAGCTTGTACGCCCACCGGTCGTTGACGGCTTCGGCGTGTGAGCCGTTCACGTAGAACATGGCGCCGCTGTCCTGGTCGGCCGCGCCGGTCACGGTCCGATTGAACGCCCCGGCGCCGATCGTGAGCGACGTGCCGCCCTGCGCGGCCAGCTCGCGCGGCGTCTTCGTGATCACGTTGACGACCCCCGACATCGCGTTGGCGCCCCACACGGCCGACGCGGGTCCGCGAATGACCTCGATCTGGCGGATGTCGTTCGGGTTGGTCGGCACGAGATCCCACATGACCATCCCGAAGAAGTCGAGATACACGCTGCGCCCGTCCACGAGCGCCAGCTGGGAGGTCGACAGCGTGGAGGTGGCGCCGCGCGTGGTCAGATTGACGTCGCGCGCCGAGATCTGGGACACGTTGATCCCCGGCACGGTCCGCAGCAGGTCGCCGATATTGGTGGCCGGTGAGTTCTGAATCGTCTCGGTCGTGATCAGGCTCACGGCGGCCGGCGCGTTCACGAGCTGCTGTTCGGTACGCGACGCGGTCACGACGACCTGCTCTTCGAATGAGATCGGCTGTTCCTCGTCCTGGGGCGCGGGCGGAGGTTGTTGCGCCTCCTGCGCCAGGGCGGGAACTGCCAGCATCAGCGCGGCCACAACACACACAGAGCGGACCAACATGACTGTCTCCTTGGTGCGGGGGATGAGCGCCCCATTGTCGGCTGACGACCGAAAGGGCGCAAGTGCGCGTGATATGATGACTTTCCGTGCGCCCGTAGCTCAGTTGGATAGAGCGCCGGACTTCGAATCCGTAGGCCGCAGGTTCGAGTCCTGCCGGGCGCGCCAGCCTTCGCTTGCCTGCGGCGAGCTTCGGCTGGGCAAGCGAGTCGGTTCCAGGCGAAG
>Ga0155950_1068_pt1 | contig 18129 bp, 19 predicted proteins | sample RifCSPlowO2_02_FD_107604 | JGI IMG/M metagenome (GOLD analysis project Ga0155950, IMG submission 107604) | Acidobacteria bacterium RIFCSPLOWO2_02_FULL_67_21
AGTCCCGCGGCATTCCGGATTGGCGAGCGATTCCTCGCCGTCTCCTCGCTCGAAGCGCCGTCTCCTTTGACGATTGTTCTCAACTGGAAACCGCCCATCCCATAGCCGCCCCGCATGAACACCCTCTTCATCTCGTATGCCTCCGACGACCAGGCGGTCGCGCTGGAGGTGTGCGCGCAGCTCGAGGCGCAGGGGGTGCGCTGCTGGATCGCGCCGCGGGATGTGGCGCCGGGCGCGAAGTGGGACGAGGCGCTGCTGCAGGCGATCGACGCCGCGGGCGCGTTTCTGCTGCTGCTGTCAGAGGCGTCGAACGAGTCGCCGTTCGTGCAGAACGAGGTGAACCGGGCGTTCGGGAAGAAGAAGCCGATCTTCACGTTTCGGATAGAGGACATTCCGCCGTCGGGGTCGCTGGAGTTCTACCTGGCGCGGCATCACTGGACCGACGGCTTCCCGCCGCCGCTCGAGCCGAAGGTGGCGCAGCTGGCGGTGGCGGTGTCGGGGCTGCTCGGCGTCAGCGACCTGAGCGGCACGACTGGGACGGCGGTGGCCACCGGCGCGGCGGCCGCGCCGCCGCGCGCAAAGAAGAGGGCGGGCGCCGCGCCCGCATGGCGGCGCACCGCACTTATTGGCGCGCTCTGCGCGCTGGCCGGCGGCCTCACCGCCAGCGGCGCCTGGTATGCCGCGCGACCGGCACCGCCATCAGTGACCCGCCTCGCGATCGCACCTATAGGAGCCGAGACGCCGTCCATCGACGGCAACGAACGCGATCTGGCCATTACGGCCGATGGCCGCCGCATTGTCTACGTGGGCAACCGCGGCAGCACGCTCTTCGCTCGCGCGCTCGATGTGCTCACGCCGACACCGTTGGCGACGGGCGCGCCGCGTGGGCCGTTCGTCTCGCCTGACGGTCAATGGGTCGGGTTCGTGGACGGCGGCACACAACTCAAGAGGGTCGCCATTACCGGCGGATCGGCTGTGCAGATTGCCAGCCTCGACGCCACCGCGCGCGGCGCGACGTGGCTGCCGGACGATACGATTGTGTTTGCCACGGCCATCCCCACGAGCGGCCTTCAGCGCGTGCCTGCCTCGGGTGGCACGGCGATCGTGCTCACACGACCCGATACCGCGCATGGCGAAGTGGACCATCTCTGGCCCGAGGCGCTGCCGGGAGGACGCGCCGTCGTCTACACCATCACCACTGCCGGCGGTCCCGATGCGGGCCAGATTGCCGTGCTCGATCTCGCGACCGGTACGTCGAAGACCGTGCTGCGCGGCGGCAGCCAGGCCCGCTATGTACCGACGGGCCATCTCGTGTACGCGGCGGGCGGCGCATTGCGGGCGGTTGCATTCGACCTCAGCCGCCTGGAGGCTCGTGAAAACCCTGTTGTGGTGCTCCCGCGTCTCGTTGTCGGCAACTTCGGCAGCGCCGATGCGGTCGTCTCGGCCCATGGGACGCTGGCATACCTCGACGCGTTTGGCGCCTCGCTCACGGTTCGCTCGCTGGTATGGGTGGATCGAGACGGACGCGAAGAGCCGCTCGGGGCACCGGCGCGGGCCTATACGTACGCGCGGATCTCGCCGGATGGAGAGCGTCTAGTGCTCAGCACGATCGATGAGGAGGGGGACCTCTGGATGTGGGACCTCGCGAGACGGACGCTGACGCGGCTGACCTTTGGCCCCCAACTCGACACGTATCCGGTCTGGTCCCTCGAGGGCCGCAGGATCTATTTCTCGTCCGAATGGGACGGCGCGCGAAACCTGTATGTCCAGGCGGCAGATGGCACCGGGTCTCCCGAACGTCTCACCGAAAGCCCCAACCAGCAGAACGTCACGGCCGTGTCGCCGGACGGCAAGCGGTTGATTTTCCATCAGACGACGCCGGCCACCAACAGCGACATTCTGCAGCTGGCGCTCGATGGCACCCACGAGGTCACGCCGCTGGTGCAGACCTCCTTCATCGAGCGCAACGGTAGGGTCTCCCCTGATGGGAAGTGGCTCGCGTACGAGGCCAACGATTCGGGACGGCAGGAAATCTACGTGCGACCCTATCCGGACGTGAACAGCGGCAAGTGGCAGGTGTCGGCCGCGGGTGGTACGCGCCCGGTGTGGTCACATGATGGCGGGGAGCTCTTCTATCTCGTGTCGTCAGCCACCGGGGTGTCGCTGATGCGTGTCGGCGTGCAGCGCGGGTCGGGCTGGTCGGCCACGACGCCGGTCACCCTCTTTGAGGGTCCCTATTTTGTGCCGGCAGGCAGTACCGGCGTCACGTACGACGTCTCCTCCGATGGCAGGCACTTCCTGATCGGGAAGCAGGAGAGCGCATCGGACGCACCGCCGCAGATTGTCGTCGTGCAGCACTGGTTCGAGGAGCTGAAGAAGCTCGTGCCTGTGAATTAGAGCGCTCTTCACATTGCCGTAGTGTCCGCCTTCAGGCGGACCGATGCGAAGTCCGGCTAGAGCCGGCTAAAGCCGGACACTACGTGTGGAGCCGCTCCGCCGGCACCCGCGATGGGAGCGCATCGCCCGGCTGATGAACCTCGCGGAGCCGGTCGGGGTATCCCCTGGGAGCCGGCCCGGTCCATCTCCCGGATTGCCTTCGGTCTGAGCTACGGCGTGATTTCCCACGGCCGCTCCCACGGCTCGAGCGGCCGCCGTGCCGCGAGCAGCGGGAGGTCCTGGCGCTGAAGCTCGAGGAGAATCCGGACCTTCTCGCGCAGCGGCAGCCGCGCCTGCGCGCGGTGCCATTCCCGCTTGCGCGCGAGCAGCGCGCGCATCGCCTCGGAGAGCGGTTCAGTCATCGCCTGGCAGCGTGGCGTCGATGCCGTGAGCGTCCAGGATCGCCTGCAGCCGTGGGCGGTTGACGACGTCGGCCTGCAGGAGTTGCCACGCGCGCTCGCGCCGCCGCGCGCCGCCGGTCTGCAGCGCCAGCGCGACCAGGTGCTCAGGGTCCACGACCCGGACTGGAGTGCCCTCGTAATCATGCAGGCGAGCGTCACGGACCGCTTCGGCCACGAGAGCATCGTACGCGGGCAGGATCTGCACCGGCACGCCATGGATCAGCAGGTGCTCGGCGTCCACGGCGAACCCCTGCGTCCTGGCCCACTCGTAGATGGGACCGAGCGACGCCAGCGACGGCTCGCCCGACGGGAGCAGCGCGAAGACGTCCAGATCGTACGTGCGCGTCGGTTCGGCATAGAAGAGCACCGCGGTCGCGCCGCCGATCGCGTAGTCCAGGACGACCCGTTCCTCGCGCATCCGGAGGAGCACCTGGAACACGTCGGCCAATGAGCTCACAGGCGAATTCTATCGTTTGAGGTGCTTCGCCGGGAGGGCAGGCAGATTCGGTGCTTCCCGCGCGTTCCGGGCTACAATCCGCGCGGCCCGTGAGTACGCTGTTCATCTCGTATGCCTCCGACGACCAGGCGGTCGCGCTGGAGGTGTGCGCGCAGCTCGAGGCGCAGGGGGTGCGCTGCTGGATCGCGCCGCGCGACGTGGCGCCCGGCGCGCAGTGGGACGAGGCGATCGTCGATGCGATTACGTCGAGCGGCGCCTTCCTCCTCATGCTCACCACGGCGGCCAATGCCTCGCCGTATGTGAAGAACGAGGTGAATCACGCGTTCGCGGCGAGCAAGCCGATCTTCACATTCCGCGTCGAGGACGTGCAGCCGAGCAAGTCGATCGGCTTCTACCTCGCGCGGCATCACTGGACGGACGGGTTTGCGAAGCCGCTGGACCAGACGGTCCCGCAGCTGGCCGCGGCGGTGACCGCCCTGCTCGGCGCCGCCGCCCTCGGCGACGTGCTGCCGCGGACGGCGGTGAAGGCGCGGAAGCGGTCATCGTGGCGCCGCCCGGCGTCGCTCGTCGCGGCGTGCGCGGCCGGCGGACTGCTGGTTGGCGCCGGGATGTCGTACACGCGTCCCGTCGCCTCGCAGGCGGTCATGAGGCTGCAGATCACACCCCCCGCCGCGATGGCCGTCACCATCAACGGCATCGATCGCGACATTGCGATTACCCCGGACGGGTCGCGGGTGGTGTATGTCGGGAACAACGGCACGCAGCTCCTTGTCCGCACACTCGAGGCGCTGGAGCCGCTCGTGTTGTTCACCGGAAACCCTCGCGGGCCGTTCGTGTCGCCGGACGGTCAGTGGGTGGGGTTCGTGGACTTGAATACGACGTTGAAGAAAGTTGCCATCACCGGCGGACCGGCAATCACCGTGACACAGTTGGATGGGGGACAGGCACGCGGACAGGCCTGGGCGGCCGACAACACGATCATCTATGGGACCAGCCTGCCAACAACCGGCCTTCTGGCCGTGACGGCCGACCCCGGCCCCGCTGCCGGATCGGGCGCCGCCCCTTCGGTCCTGACGCGACCGGATCGGTCCCGGGGCGAGGCCGACCATTCCTGGCCCGAAGTACTCCCGGGTGGCCGTGCCGTGCTCTTCACAATCAGGCCCCTGACCGGCGGCGACGGCGCGGCGTCGATTGCCGTGCTCGACGTGCGCACCGGGACACAGAAGGTGCTCCTTCGCGGCGGCACCCACGCGCAGTACGCGCCGAGCGGTGATCTCGTGTATTCCGCCGGCGGTTCGCTGCAGGCCGTGGCGTTCGATCTGGAGCGGCTGGAGATTCGCGGGACGCCGGTAACGGTCGTGGCCCGGGTCATGGGCACGAACCTCGGTGCCGTGGACGCCGTCGTGTCCGGCAACGGCACGCTCGCGTATCTCTCGGGAGAAGGGGGCGCCACGACGCAGCGGACGATGGTGTGGGTCGATCGGCAGGCCCACGAAAGTCCTGTGGCCGCCCCGCCCCGCACCTACGTGTACCCGCGGGTGTCACCGGACGGCACGCGCGTGGCGTTTTTCAGTGCTGACCAGGAGAGCGATATCTGGGTCTGGGATCTGGCTCGAACCACGCTCGGGAGACTGACCGTCGATCCAGGCCTGGACCTCTATCCGCTCTGGACGCCAGATCGCCGCCACGTCCTGTTCAGTTCCGATCGGGAGGGTCCGCGCAACATTTTCCGGCAGGCGGCCGACGGCACCGGATCGCCCGAGCGCCTGGCCCGAAGCGACGCCCCGCAGGAGGTCACGGGCATCTCCCCGGACGGCACCCGCGTCATCTTCCCCGAGCGCACGGGGGCGACGGGTGCGGACATCGTGGAGCTCCAGCTCGCGCCCCGCGGCGAGCCCCGGCATCTGGTGCAGACGCCGTTTGCCGAGCAGAACGGCATCATCTCTCCCGACGGACGCTGGCTGGCCTACGAGGCGAACGATTCCGGACCGTTCGAGATCTACGTGCGCCCCTATCCCGACGTGAATGCCGGCAAATGGCAGGTGTCGACCGGCGGCGGCACGCGGCCGCTCTGGTCGCCAGACGGGCAGGAGCTGTTCTTCCTCTCGCCGGCGGGCGCGCTGATGCGGATTGGCGTGGCGCGCAGCGGAACATGGTCGGTCACCATCCCCTCGGTGCTCGTCCAGACGGCGTACTTCTCTGCTGGCGGTAACCCGGGCCGGACCTACGACATCGCCCCGGACGGCCAGCGGTTCCTGGTGATCAAGCAGGGCGCCGGCGCCGGTGGATCGAACGCGGCGCCATCCATCGTGGTCGTGCTGAACTGGGCGGAGGAGTTGAAGAGGCTCGTGCCGGTGAACTAAGAACCTTGTCGTTCACACTTCTCGGTTCTCAGTTCTCGGTTCGTGTTCAGGTTCGGGTTCGGTTCGCGGAGCTCCCCGCGGCGCCGTTACCGATAGTAGGCGCCCGCGAGCGCCGCGATGACGGCGAGGAGCACGGCGAGTTGCGTGCCGAACATCCAGATGAAGCGCTGGTCGATCTGGGCGAAGCGCTGATCGACTTGATTGAAGCGCGCATTCATGTCGGTACGCAGCTCCGTCAGCCCCGCGCGAACGTCCTGGATGGCCGTGCGCAGGTCGGCCATGCCGTCCTGGATGGCGCTGAACATCCGGTTGTGCTCGCCGACGGTCCCTTCCAGATACGCGACGCGCTCTTCGATCGATGGCATGTCTCGACGCTGCTCCCACCAGGTCGGCACGACCCGGATTCTACATCGTCGGGATCGCATGGGCCGTGCCGCCCGTGCCGGGACCGTCCGGCCCCACACGTGGCCTGAAACCGCGTCTGTCTGTCGGGGGATCGTCGTTTCTGCCGTCCCGCCGAGCTCTGAAACCCGCAAGAATTGCCGCGGGAATCCGGGCTACAATCCGCGCCTCCGTGTCCGAAGCCCTGAGCCCTGATCAAATGAACACCCTCTTCATCTCCTACGCCTCCGACGACCAGGCCATCGCGCTGGAGGTGTGCGCGCAGCTCGAGGCGCAGGGCGTGCGCTGCTGGATTGCCCCGCGCGACGTAGCCCCCGGCGCCAAGTGGGACGAGGCTATCGTCGACGCCATTCAGGGCTCGGGCGCGTTTCTCCTGATTCTCACGGCCGCAGCCAACGAGTCCCCGTACGTGGGCAACGAGGTCAACCATGCGTTTGCGGCGAAGAAAGCGATCTTCACCTTCCGCGTGGAGGACGTGCAGCCGAACAAGTCGATCGGCTTCTACCTGGCGCGGCATCACTGGACTGACGGCTTCCCGCCGCCGCTCGAGGCGAAGGTGGCGCAGCTGGCCGCGGGCGTCTCCGGGCTGCTTGGCGTTGGCGACGCGGGAGCCGGCGCCGGGACGACTGCGCCGACGGGCGCAGCCGCCCGCCCGGCCGTGCGGTCCGCGCGCCGCACCGTCTGGCAGCGGATGCCGCGCCGCGAACGCATGGCATGGGTGGCCACGGGCGCGTCGGCGCTGGTCGCGTTCCTCGCGCTCGTGTTTCTCGTCGTCGCGCTGCCAGGCCGCGGCGCAGCGGCAGTGGACACCGGGCCAGTGTGGCTCGAGCTGACGACGCCGCCAAGCGGCACGCCGGAGGCGGTCGCCCTCTCGCCCGACGGCCGGCAGATTGTCTTCACCGCGGAGACGCCTGACGGTCAGGAGATGCTCTTCCTGCGCGCGCTCGACACGCCGGAGGCGCAGCCGATCCCCGGCACCGAAGGCGCGCGGACGCCCGTCTGGTCGCCCGACGGCCGGAGCCTCGCGTTCGTCGAAGGCGCACGGCTGAAGCGGGTCGAGATTGCCGGCGGCGCGCCGCAGGTGCTCGCCGGCAACATCACCAATGCGGTTGGCAATTCGTGGAGTCAGGACGGCGTCCTCCTGTTTTCGATCAATCGTGGCACGGGCCTGAGCGGAATCCTGCGGGTATCGGCCACAGGCGGCGAGCCTGTGTCGATCTCGACGCCAACCGGCAACGAAGGCAGTCACAACAGGGCGATGTTTCTGCCGGATGGGCAGCGATTCCTCTATCGTGTAAGCGGCGGCGCGCAACCTGGCATCTACCTCGCCGCGCTCGATGGATCCGATCGGCGCTTCCTTGTGGACGCGGACGAGGCGGTCTATGCCCCGCCCGGCTTTCTGCTGTTTGTGCGAGGCGAAACGCTCTACGCGCAGTCGTTCGATGCCGACGCATACCGTCTCAGCGGCAGCGCCGTTCCACTGGCTCAGCAAGTGGCGCAGGCAGCTCAGCTGGTGCTGTCTGGCGGACGCGTGTCGGTCGGCGCCAACAGTGCCGTGGCGTTCCGGCGGGGATCGGAGGCGGCGCAGCGTCGGCTCGAGTGGTTCGATCGTGCGGGGAGCCGCCTTGGCCGGCTGGCAAGCCCCGACGTCGCGGACCCGCAACAGGTGGCGCTGTCGCCGGATGGACGACAGGTCGCGTTCGCTCGAAACGTGGCCCAGAATCCGGACATCTGGGTGTTCGATCTCGCCCGGGAGACCGCGTCGAAATTCACGCTCGACGCGGCAGCAGACACCGCGCCCATCTGGTCGCGCGACGGGGCGCGCATCGCGTTCGGCTCGACCCGCGGCAAGAACGTGTACAACATCTATCAGAAGCTGGTGGGCGCGGCCGGGAGCGACGAGCTGCTCGTCGAGTCGCTGGCGAGCGGGTTCCCGCAGGACTGGTCGCCCGACGGCCGCTACCTGCTCTATCGCCTCGTCGACGCCAAGACCGACCGCGACCTCTGGGCCGTGGCGCTCGACGGCAGCGCCGACCGCCGGCCGTTTCCGGTGGTCAACACACCAAGTGCCGATTACGACGGCCAGTTCTCGCCGGACGGGCGATGGATCGCGTACGCCTCGACCGTCTCGGGGCGTCCCGAGATCTACCTGCAGCCGTTTCCGAAGGCGACGGAGCGGTGGCAGGTCTCGACCGCCGGCGGCAACGAGGCGCTCTGGCGGCGCGACGGCCGGGAGCTGTTCTACGTGGCGCCGGACGGGACAATCGTGGCGGTGCCGATCACGCTTGGAGCCGACGGCCGACGGCCGGATCTGGGCACGCCGCGGCCGCTGTTCAAGTCGGCCATCACCGCGATGGGGCGCGGTGGAATCGGCTCCGGCCATCAGTACGCGGTCACGCCCGACGGCCAGCGGTTCCTGATCATCGTCCAGGGGGAAGAGATCTCGACGGCGCCGATCACGCTGCTCCTCAACTGGACGGCGGCGCTCGAACAATAGATCGTTCGGGTCGTTCGGATCGCGAACCGTTTCATGACCAACGTAGTGCCCGGCTTCAGCCGGGCCGAAGCCGACGTAGTGCCCGGCTTGAGCCGGGCTGAAGCCCGGCACTACGTACGAATCGGTGTCAGGGTCGGCCCCGGTCAGGCCCGGAAGATCCGCGCGAGCGGCAGCTCGAGGCCCGGCAGGAGCGGCGTCGTCAGCACGTCGCCGGCCTCGCGCGACAGCTCCACCGGCCGCTCGAAGCGATCGCCGGCGCGCCGCGAGACCCGGACGACCTCGATGTCGGGATCGACAATCCAGTACTCCGAGACGCCTGCGCGCTCGTAGAGCCGGCGCTTGATCGTCTCGTCCCGCTTGCGGGTCCCTTTCGACACAATCTCGACGACGAGCTCGGGGACACCTTTCGCATGGAGCGGCGTGATCACGGCTGCGGCCCGCTCGTTCGAGAGATACAGCAGGTCGGGCTCGACGATGTCGACGGTGGAGAAGACGACATCGTAGGGCGCGAAAAAGAGTTGTCCGAGGGGATGGGCCTCGAGCCACGTCCAGATCAGACCGTGGATGGTGCCAGCGATCTCCTGATGTCGGGTGTTCGGCGACGGCGTCACGTAGTGCTCCCCGCCGATCAACTCGTGCCGCTTCCCGTCGTCGGGGAACTGCACGAAGTCGTCGTAGGTGAGCTTCACGGCGGGCGGCGTGGCGTTCACGTGGTCGCTCCCGGCCATGCGCTCATTCTACCGTCGTCATGGCCAGGGGCATGCCAGCGCGAGCCGGCCCCCTTGGACTATAATCCGCGCGGCTCGATCACACGAAACGGCGGGTCCGCCGTGGGATCGCGAGCGGCACCCACGGAATGGCGGGATCGCTGTCAGAGCATGAGCGCCCCCGCCCTACAAGTGACCGACGTAGTGCCCGGCTTCAGCCGGGCCTTGGCCGGGCTGCAGCCGGGCACTACGTACATTGCTGCAGCCCGGCACTACGTACGTTGCGCGAACGTTGAACGTAAGATGAGCGCCCTCTTCATCTCCTACGCCTCCGACGACCAGGCGGTCTCGCTGGACGTGTGCGCGCAGCTCGAGGCGCAAGGGGGTGCGCTGCTGGATCGCGCCGCGCGACGTGGCGGCCGGCAAGGTGTGGGACGAGGCGATCCTCGACGCGATCGAGGGTGCGTCGGCGTTCCTGCTGATCCTGTCGTCGAGCGCCAACGGCTCGCACTTCGTGAAGAACGAGGTGAATCGCGCGTTCAGTCTCGGCAAGCCGATCGTGACGTTCCGGGTGGAAGACGTGACGCCGGGACGGTCGCTCGATCTGTATCTGGCGCGGCATCACTGGACCGACGGCTTCCCGCCGCCGCTCGAGCCGAGGGTGGCGCAGCTCGCCGCCGCCGTGTCGGGTCTGCTCGGTGTCGGCATTCTGGCCGGCGCGAGTGGCACAGCGGTGGCAACCGGCGCACCCGCCGCGCCGCCCCGGGTGAAGAAAAGGACAGGCGCCGCACCCGCCTGGCTGCGTCGCGCCCTGACGGCCACTCTCGGCGCGCTTGTCGTGGCTGCACTGACCGCTGCCGGCACACTGTCGTGGCGCACGGCGCCTGCCGGGCCTGCCGTGGCGCGGTTCGAGCTCACGCTTCCCCAGGATCAGGCGCCGTCGACGACGGCCCGCCGAATCGTCGCAGTGTCCCCGGACGGCACCCAGATCGTGTACGCGGCTGACCGCCGGCTGTACCTGCGGTCCATCGGCGATCTCACGCCGCGACCGATCTCCGGGACCGACATCGTCGGCGCTGGCGGCGGCCTCTCCGGTCTCACCGATCCAGTATTTTCTCCTCTCACCGATCCAGTATTTTCTCCGGACGGGCAATGGATCGCCTTCTTCATCGTCTCACGCGCCGCGATCGGGAAGATTCCCGCTGCCGGCGGTGCGCCGGTGGCGATTGCGGACGGCGGCGGCATGGGCCTCCACTGGAGCGGCGATGCCATCCTCTTCGGTCAGGCGGGCGCCGGCATCATGCGCGTCTCGGCCAACGGCGGCACGCCCGAGCTGGTCGTCCGCGTCGAAGAGGGCCAGGTGGCGTACGGCCCGCAGATGCTGCCGGACGGCGAGACGGTGCTGTTTACGCTTGCGGAGGGCATTGGATGGGACAACGCCCAGATCGTCGCGCAGTCGCTGCGCTCCGGCGATCGAACGGTGCTCATCAAGGGGGGATCCGACGCGCGCTACCTTGAAACGGGGCACATCGTGTACGCGGTGCGCGGCGTGCTCTTCGGCGTGCTGTTCGATGCGCAGAGCCTGGCGGTGACGGGCGGAGCGTTCCCGCTCGTGGAAGGCGTCGGCCGCGCGCCGACCGCCACCACCGGCGTGGCCCAGTTTGCCGTGTCGCCGACAGGCACGCTGATCTACCTCCCCGGTCCCGTGTCCAGCTTGACGGCGCAGATCGCGATCGGACGCTTCGACAGGAACGGGAGCGCTGCCCCGCTGAAGGTGCCGACAGGCCTCTACCTCTCGCCGCGAGTGTCGCCGGATGGAACGCGACTCGCATTCGGGAGCGACGACGGCAAGGAGGCCGCCATCTGGGTCCACGACCTTGCCGGGACCAGCGCCACGCGGCGGCTGACGTTCGGCGGTGGGAACCGGTTCCCGGTCTGGTCGCCAAAAGGCGACACCCTGCTCTTCAACGTGACAAAGGGATCGACGGTTTCGCTGTGGACGCTGTCGCTGCAGGACAGGAAGGCCGCGCCATTCCCCGGCGTGGAATCGTCGATCCCCACCACCGCTATGCTCTCACCCGATGGGCGCTGGATCGCGTATTCCACGAGGCAGGGTGCGCAGGGTGCTCTCAGCGTCGTGTACGTACAGCCGTTTCCGGCAACGGGCGCGGTCTACCAGATTTCCGGCAGCTCGGAAGATGGCCACCACCCGGTCTGGTCGGCGGACGGCCGGGAGCTGTTCTACATCCCTGGGCCGGGCACACAGCTCGCCTCGGTGCGCATCACGACCAGTCCGGCGTTTGTCTCGAGCACCGTCGCCCCCGTCGTGATGCGTTTTCAAAATGACGCCCCAACCGCCCCTGCCCGCAATTACGACGTTTCACGGGACGGCACGTTCATCGGTCTGATGCCGGGCGGGGTGCCGACCGGGGATCGGGCGGCCATGCAGTTCGTCGTCGTCCTCAACTGGTTCGAGGAGCTGAAGAGGCTCGTGCCTGTGAACTAAGAACCGCGTCGTTCACGCTTCTCACGTCTCGGTTCCCGGTTCGTGTTCAGGTTCGGGGCGCCAGACGATGACGTCGGTGTGGAGGAAGTCGTCGCCTTTGCAGAGGAGCGGTTCGTCGAGCGTCCGCGCCAGCGCGTAGGCAAAGCAGTCGCCGAAGTTGAGGCCGGCGCGGTGGCGTCCCTTGCCGTACTGGAGAAAGGCCCGGCGCGCCGCGTGCGCCTGCTCGTCGTCCACGGAAACGAGCTCGACGTCCGCGGCCTTCAGGAACTGGTCCAGATCCCGCAGCCCTTCGGCGCCGCGCTTCACTTCGATCACGATTGAGATCTCGACGAACGTGGCCGCTGAGAGGCGCCGGGCGTCGGCCGCCTCGATCGCGGCGATGAACGGCGCGCGCTCCGGCTCGTCCAGGAGGATGGCCGCCAGCGCCGACGTGTCGAGCACCATCAGCGCGGCAGGCCGTGCTCGTCGTAGCCGAGGATCTCGTCGGGGGTGCGGGAGTCGCGGGCCGGCAGGCGTGCGCAGTGAAGAGCGATCGCCGTGAGGTCATCGGCGAGCCGGCGCTTTGCGCGCTCGCGCCGGAGGCGGGCGAGCCGCTCCCGGAGCGCCGTGGTGACCGCCTCGGTCTTCGTTTCTCCGGTGCGGCGGGCGAGCTCGGTGGCCAGACGCTCCGTCTCGGGGTTCCGGATGTTCAGGGGCATATGTGTAGCTTTCAGTCTACACGTCTACACAGGCCCCATCAACCGTCCGGGTCTGTCCGATGGGCGGCGCTTTCTGCTCGTCAAGCCGGGGGTCGCCAGCAGCGATGGGGCTGCCGCGCAGATCGTCGTCGTGCAGAACTGGTTCGAGGAGCTCAAGCGGTTGGTGCGTGCGAACTGAGAACCCTGTCGTTCACACTGCTGGCTTCTCGGTTCTCAGTTCCCGCCTCCGCCTGCGGCTTCGGCGAGGCCTCGCCGGAGCGCTTCGCGCGAAGGCGGGCGGGTTCAGGGTTCGGTTCGAGGTTCGCGGCGTCAGCGGTAGTACGCCGCCGCCAGCGTGGCGATGATCGCGAGCAGGACCGCGAATTGTGTGCCCGTCAGCCAGATCAGGCGCTGGTCGACCTGCGCAAAGCGCTGGTCGATCTGTACGAACCTCTGGTCGACCTGGTTGAACCGTGCGTTCATGTCGGCCCGTAGCTCGGTCAGTCCGGTCCGGATATCCGACAGCGCGTGCTGAATGTCCGTGAAGGCACGACTGTGCTCGCCGACCGTGCCCTCCAGATACGCGACCCGCTCTTCGATCGACGGCATCTCTCCGCCTCGCTCCCACCAGGTCGGCACGACCCGGATCTTACATCGTCGGGATCGCAGGCTCCGTGCCGGACCACATGAGGCGGCCTTGGGTGAATTCCGGCGGAAACCCGCACCTCCGGTGTGCCCAGTATCGCCGCATGGACGTTTTCGCCGCGTGGAAGCCTGCGCGCGTGGCACGAATTGCCAACGATAGGGCCGAGGTTCGGACTACAATCCGCGCGGCTCGATTACACGCAACGGCGGGGCTGCTGTCGGATCGCGAGCAGCCCCGCCCTACATATGAGCACCCTGTTCATCTCCTACGCCTTAGACGACCAGGCGGTCGCGCTGGAGGTGTGCGCGCAGCTCGAGGCGCAGGGGGTGCACTGCTGGATCGCGCCGCGCGACGTGGCGCCGGGCGCGAAGTGGGACGAGGCGATTCTCGACGCGATCGAGAGCGCGTCGGCGTTCCTCCTCATTCTGACGCGTGGGGCCAACGAGTCGCCCTACGTCAGCAACGAGGTGAACGAGGCGTTCGAGAAGAAGAAGACGATCTTCACGTTCCGCGCCGAGGAGGTGCTGCCGGGCAAGTCGCTGAAGTTCTATCTCGGCCGGCAGCACTGGATCGATGGCTTCCCGCCGCCGCTCGACGGCAAGGTCGCGCAGCTGGCGGCTGCGGTGATAGCCCTGATTGGCGCGGCGGAAGGGGTCGGCGCCGGCGTGGCAACCCGCGCGCCAGCCGCGCCGTCTCGCCGAAGCAAAGCACGGTCGTGGTCGCTCCTCAGGCTGCCGGCGGGGCGCCGCCTTGTTACGCATGCGGCCGCGCTGGTCGTCGGCGTCGGGATCGGATGGTGGGCGATGGCGTCGCCTGGCTCCGGTCCGGCCGTCACGCGCTTCTCCTACACGATTCAGGAAGGCATCTTCACCAGCGGCACCCGGCAGAATGTGGCGATCTCTCCCGACGGGTCGCGACTTGTCGTTAGCGTTCATCGGACAGCTGTACGTACGGTCGCTGTCGGAATCGGATGCCAGGCCCCTGCCCGGGACAGAGCAGCCGGGTAACCCCATCTTTTCGCCCGACGGTCAGTCGATCGTCTTTGCACAGGGGGGCAATGCCCGCGTCTTGCGCCGGATCGCGGTTGCTGGCGGTACGCCGATCACGATTTGTGATCTGGCCATTGCTCCATTCGGCATCAACTGGGATGGCGACTGGATCGTCGCTGGTCAGGGCAGTAACGGAATCGTACGGGTGGCGGCGGGTGGGGGCACGCCCGAGCAGATCGTCAAGGTCGAACCCACACAGATTGCCCACGGCCCCCAGATTCTTCCCGGCGGCCGGAATATCCTGTTCACGCTCGCACCCAGTACCGGACCAAACCCATTCGACCGCGCGCAGATCGTCGTGCAGTCGCTGTCGTCCGGCGAGCGCACCGTGCTCGTCGAGGGCGGCAGCGATGCGCGCTACCTGCCGGCGGGCCATCTGGTGTACGCGGTGCAGGGGACGCTGCTTGCCGTCCCGTTCGACGTTGGAAGACTGCAGGTGACCGGTGCCGCTGTGCCGGTCATCGAGGGTGTGAGGCGGCCAGTCCAGGCCCCCGGCAACTCTCTGGCGGCGCAGTTCAGCGTCGCCGCCAACGGCACCGCCGTCTACGTCGCTGGTGCTGCGAGAGCAGGGTTCCAGGATCTCGCGTTCAGCGGCCGGGATGGCAGCCGGGAACCGTTGAACCTGCCGCCCGACACGTATCGCTATCCCCGCCTCTTGCCTGACGGCCGGCAGCTTGTCGTGGGCACCGACGATATGGTCAGTCGCTGCTCGTGGCGCGCGATCAGACCCTGCCGGATGCCGATGTCTGGATCGTGCCGATCGGGAAACCCGAAGGGGCGAAGGTGCTGATCCAGGGGCCGATGCGGCAGCAGCTGGCGCGCATCTCGCCGGACGGCCGATGGATCGCGTATGTCTCGAACGAATCGGGGCGCGACGAGGTCTACGTGCAGCCGTTTCCGGCGCTTGACGGGCGATGGCAGGTGTCGACCGCTGGCGGGTCGGAGCCGCTCTGGGCGGGGCGGGGCGGAAGCCTGTATTACCGGGGCCAGGGCGCCGTGTTCGCGGTGGAGGTCCGCGCAGGGGCGACGTTTTCGGCGGGCGTTCCGCAGCGGCTCTTCGACGATGTCTTCACCAGAAAGGGCGCGGGACACTTCGGCTGGGATGTGGGGACGGACGGTCGGTTCCTGATGGAACGGCCCGGCGAGCAGGTGCGCGCGCCGTATCTCCACATCGTCCAGAACGTCGGCGCCGAGATCGCGCGTCGTCTTGCCGCCGGCAACTGACCGGTTCGGGTCGGTTCAGCGGGCCGCATCGCGTACCCGGACGGTGCGCGTCTGCCGGGCGTAGCTGAGGATTGCGGCATCGGCGGTCAAGAGCGTCGCGTCCATCTGGCGGGCGGTCGAGACGAGCAGACGGTCGAGCGGATCGGGCAGCGCTGCGCGGGGGATGTAGCCGGCATCGATCGCGACGGCGGCCGTGAGCTCGGCCAGCCGCACCCCCGAGGCGTCAATCGATTCGCGTATCCATTGATCGGGAGGCTGCGAGAGACGGAGGCGCCCCAGCGTGCAGAGCGCCACGATCTCGAAGAGCGACGCCGGCGAGATCCGGAGCGCGCCGTCGGCATCCGCCCGGGCCAGGGCCTGGCGGGCGCGGCGGCCGAGGCGCTGCGCATCGCCTGCGACCGCCCAGATCCAGGCGTGCGTGTCGAGCAGCAGCACGGCTCAGGCGCGGTCGATCGTCCACTCGGCGTCGACCGGCTCGAACGGCCGATCGTAGCCGAGCACCGTGCCTTTCCTGGAGCCGAAGACGGCCCGCGCGGCGCCGGCGTCGTACGGGACGAGCTTTGCCACCGGCCGGCCGTGCTTGGTCACCACGTATTCCACGCCCCGCTCGCGCACCCGATCCATCAGCGTCAGGCACGTCGCCTTGAACTCGGCGGCGGCGATCGGCCGTCCGTCGGGGGGCGGCTTCGTCGCCTTCCGTCGCGGAGCAGGGAGGACCTTCGCCATGACCAGAATAGTATGACCAATTCAGGGGAGCCGGCAAGCGGCGGGACCTCCCCGCGCGATGGCCCTCAGACGTCGTCCGGCTTCAACAGCTGCTGCAGCGCGTCGAGGTGCGTGGCCAGGAAGAGCTTGTCCTTGTCGCGTCCGGCGGCCTGCTTGGATTCGACGATGTGGAGCAGGCGGGCGGTGGGGACCTCGACGGCATCGATGTGAAACAGGTGGCGCTCGGCCCAGACCGCCTCGAACTCGAAGCCCTTCATCACCAGCGTGAAGTCGACACGGAGCTCGTTCTCGCCGGTCGCGCGCGTGACGGCGCGGCGACTCACGACGCGTTCGGCGAGCCACCGGTCGCGCGGGCGGTCGAGCGGATCGCCGGAGGTCCACAGCTCCAGCCCGGTTTCGTCGCAGGCCTCGCAGCGGAACGAGGGGGTCCACGGGTCCTAACGCACCCGCACGGCGCTCTTGTAGAACCTGGCGGAGGAATCGATGAGCCGCCACACCCAGCTCTTGTCGGCGCCCGGCCGGTTGGCGGGCAGCGCCTCGACGCGGGCGATGAGCGCGCGATACTCGTCGGTCATCTCGAACCGGTAGGTCCGGGCGAAGGCCGCAGCCTCGTCCAGGCCTTTCAACACGCGCTCGAGATCGTCTGCCATGCTCGACCGATCGTAGCGTCGCCTTCGTCTCGCCGAAGCGTTTCGCGCGAAAGCGGACAAGTTCGGCGGGGCGCTCCGATCCCGCCTGGTCAGCGAAAGTACGCCGTGGCCAGCGTGCCAATCATCGCGAGCAGGACGGCGAAGAGTGTACCCGTCAGCCACATCAGGCGCTGGTCGACCTGTGCAAAGCGCTGATCGACCTGCACGAACCGCTGGTCGATCTGGCCAAAGCGCTGATCGATCTGCCCGAACCGCTGGTCGATCTGGTTGAACCGGGCGTGCATATCCGCCCGCAACTCGGTCAGCCCGGTCCGGATATCCGACAGTGCGTGCTGGATGTCCGTGAAGGCGCGGCTGTGCTCGCCAACCGTGCCTTCAAGATAGGCGACGCGCTCTTCGATCGACGGCATCTCTCCGCCTCGCTCCCACCAGGTCGGCACGACCCGGATCTTACATCGTCGGGATCGCAGGCTTCGTGCCGGACCGCATGAGGCCGCCTTGGGTGAATTCCGGTGGAACCCGCACCTCCGGTGTGCCGAGTATCGCGATGTGGACGTTTTCGCCGCGCGGAGGGCTTGTGGCCGTGGCGCGAATTGCCAACGACAGGGCCGGGGTTCGGGCTACAATCCGCGCGGCTCGATTACATGAAACGGCGGGTCCGCCCGTCCGATCACAAGCGGACCCGCCCTACAGATGACGTAGTGCCCGGCTTGAGCCGGGCCTTGGCCGGGCTGAAGCCCGGCACTACGGACATTGCTGAAGCCCGGCACTACGTACGTTGCGCGAACGTTGAACGTGAGATGAGCACGCTCTTCATCTCGTACGCCTCAGACGACCAGGCCATTGCGCTGGAGGTCTGCGCGCAGCTCGAGGCGCAGGGGGTGGGCTGCTGGATCGCGCCGCGGGACGTAGCCCCCGGCGCCAAGTGGGACGAGGCGATCGTCGACGCTATTCAGGGCTCGGGCGCGTTCCTCCTGATTCTTACGGCCGCGGCCAACGAGTCCCCGTACGTGGGCAACGAGGTCAACCACGCGCTTGCCGCGAAGAAGGCGATCTTCACCTTCCGCGTGGAGGACGTGCAGCCGAACAAGTCGCTCGGCTTCTACCTGGCGCGGCACCACTGGACCGATGGCTTCCCCCCTCCGATCGAGACCAAGGTGGCGCAGCTCGCCGCCGGGGTCTCCGGATTGATCGGCGTCAGCGCGCTGGCGGGCGTTGCCGGAACGACGACGGCAGCGGCCGCTGCGCAGCCCAAAGCGAGGAAGAAAGCCGGCGCTCAGCCGGCGTGGCGGCGGACCGCCCTGGTCGGTGCCGCCGGCGCGCTTGCTGGAAGCTTGCTGGTCGGCGCGGCCTGGTACGCGACGCACAGTGCTGCGCTGACGGGTGCT
>Ga0155950_1066_pt3 | contig 18010 bp, 17 predicted proteins | sample RifCSPlowO2_02_FD_107604 | JGI IMG/M metagenome (GOLD analysis project Ga0155950, IMG submission 107604) | Acidobacteria bacterium RIFCSPLOWO2_02_FULL_67_21
TGGCGATTCTGGACGCACCGCTGACGGTGGCCAACTTCGTCGCGCTGGCGCGGCGCGGCTTCTTCGACGGCATCGCCGTCCATCGTGTCGTGGCGGATTTCGTCGTGCAGGACGGCGACCCTCGCGGTGACGGCGAAGGCGGCCCCGGCCAGACGCTGCGGGACGAGGTCAACATGCGCCCGTACCTGCGCGGAACCGTCGGGATGGCCCTCGACTGGGCCGATACGGGCGGCAGCCAGTTCTTCATCACCCACTCGCCGCAGCCGCATCTCGACGGCCGGTACACCGTCTTCGGACACGTGGTCGCGGGGATGGAGGTGGTGGACAGGATTGCGCCGGGCGACGTCATCCGGCGCGTGCGCGTCCGGGATGGGGTGACGGAGTCACGCTAAATCCCAAATCCCAAAGCGAAAAGTCGAACAACTCCGAGTTGGGATTTGGGATTTGTTGCGCGTGTACACAAAAAAAGGGGGCGCGCATCCGGCACACCCCCTTTCGAATGGCGAGCGGGGACTATCTCTTTTTCGCCGCCTTCTTCTTCCCGCCTTTAGCCTTCTTCGCCATCGCTCTAATCCCCCCTTTCGGTGGTGTGATTGCGAGCCATCCGCCCGACCACCCGGCGCACTCTGCCGCCTGGCACGTCGGCCCAGGCGTTCGGCGGTCTCGCTTCGCGGGCCCTCCTGACGCGTGAAGGCTCAGAAGAGCAGCAACTCAGGAACGTGCGATGAAACAGCGTAAAGAAAAAGGGGTGCCCCCTGCGGGCACCCCATATGGGTTGGAAGAATTACCGCTTCTTCGCGGCCTTTTTCTTTCCGCCCTTAGCCTTCTTCGCCATTGGGTTTTCTCCTCAGGTGGTCCTGCCTCAGCCTCGGACAGTCAGTGTGACCGTCGCAATGGGTGGGCTGAGCCATCCACCCTCATACCAGATGTAGATTATGGGTGAGATTTTCTTGATGTCAAGCACAAAAGCGCGCGCGTTGTCAAAAAACGCCGCGTCTCACCCACGTCCATCCGGCGGTGCGCTGTCAAGAGTGTCGGATGCACGGTGTCGGATGCACGTGTCGGATGCACGCGCGCGAAACTTCAGGAGGTGCGCGGCGACCGTCGTGATGCGGGATCAGCGCAGCGTACGAAGCGCTGCGCGCGCTGACGCGCGGATGCGGAGCGGATCGGGCGGGCGCGCCGCGGCCGACGCCGCCTCGTACGCCGCGATCGCGTCGGCGCGGCGGCCGAGCGACTGCAGGACCTGTCCGAGCTGAAGCTGCGCGCGGGCCACCGCGGCAAACGGCGCTGCGGGGTTGGCGGCGATGACGGCGTGCAGATGTTCGAGCGCCGCCTCGCCCTGCGAGAGCTGCTGCAGCTGAGAGGCGATCCCGAGCCGCGCGCTCGCGGCGGCCAGCTCGGGCTGCTCGACGTCTCCGCGGCGCGCCGCCTCGAGGAGCGCCGTCCACGTTCGCAGGCTGGCATCCGTATCGTCGATGGAGAAGTCCAGTATCTCGGCCGTCGCCTGCCGGAAGTGCGGGTTGCGCGGATGGCGCGACTGAAGCTCCCCAAGCAGATCGAGCGCCCGCGCGGGCTGTTGCTCGTACCAGACATAGATGAGATGGAGCTGGTAGTCGGCTTCGCTCCGCAGCAGCTGTCCGGCCTCGCGCGCTCGGAGCATCTCCTCGAGCCCGCGGGCGCGGTCGCCACCCGGGAGCAGCAGGAGCCAGCGCAGCATCTGGAGCACGCGGGGGCCGACATCCGCGTAGTAGCGGTACAGGCCCAGCCCGAAGTAGGCATCGGTCAGCCCGGGGTCGAGCGCGACGGCGCGTTCGAGCGCCTGCCTGATGCGCCCGCCGTCGCGAGCGGCGGCCAGGTGATGGCCGCGAAGCACCTGCCACTCGACCCGGGCCGCGTACGCGCCGCCGAGGTAGAACCAGGCCTCGGCGCGCTGCGGTTCACGCCTGGCCCACGTGCTCGTCGCGGCAATCGCGGCCTCGACCTGCGACCGGAACGCGGCGTCGCGGGCGGTGTTGTGCGGGTCGATCCGAATGCGCCACCAGATCGCCACCGCATCCAGTACCTCGCAGGCTTCGGCAGGAGCCGGCGGACACGCCGCGGCCCGCAGCGCCGGCACCTCGTCGAAGCGCGCGTCAAAGACGGCGTCGTAGACGCGTGCGAGCTCCGCTGCGCCGGTGAGGCCGCGCACGGGCGAATCAGATTCCTGAGCTGGAAGTGGAAGTACCGCAACGACCGCCACGAAAACCACCGAGGCACTGAGGCACCGGGACGGAACGCCAAATGTGCTCGGTGTCTCGGTGTCTCGGTGGTTTCGTCTCACGTGATGCTGGTGCGCAGCAGCTGCTTCTCGGCGTGCCGCTCCAGGGCCAGCGCGATGAGGCGATCCAGGAGCGCCGGATAGGGCAGCCCGGAGGCCTCCCAGAGCTTGGGATACATGCTGATCGTCGTGAAGCCCGGGATCGTGTTGACCTCGTTGACGAAGATCTCGTCGGTGGCGCGGGCGAGCAGGAAATCGACGCGCGCCATCCCGGCCCCTTCGACGGCCCGGAACGCCTCGACAGCCAGCCGCTGGATCTCCGCTGTCTGCGGGCCGGTGAGCGGCGCAGGGATGATGAGCTCGGACGTGTCGTCCAGGTACTTGGCTTCGTAGTCGTAGAACTCGCGGGACGGAACGACCTCACCGGGCACGGAAGCACGCGGCTCGTCGTTGCCGAGGACTGCGCACTCGATCTCGCGGGCGTCAGGCACGGCGGCTTCGATCACGATCTTCCGATCGAACTGGAGCGCCAGTGCCATCGCCCGGTCGAACTCCTCCTGCCCGCACGCCTTCGAAATGCCGACGCTCGATCCGAGATTGGCCGGCTTGACGAACACGGGGAACCCCAGGCTGGAGGCGACACGGGCCGCGATCGTACGCGGGTCCTGGTCCCAGTCGCGGCGCAGGATGACCAGGTGGGCGACAATCGGCAGCCCGCACGCGGCAAACAGCGTCTTCATGACGCCCTTGTCCATGCCGGCCGCCGACCCGAGCACACCCGCCCCGACATACGGCACGTTGGCCAGTTCGAGCAGGCCCTGGACGGTTCCGTCTTCCCCGTAGGGGCCATGGAGCACCGGAAAGATCACGTCGAGGCCGGGCGCCGTCACCGCGGCGGACGGCTCGACCGCCTGCAGCGCGTCGTTCCGCTGTCCCTCGATGACGGCCGCGGCGGAAATGGCCTGCGGCGCCGTGCCGCCCAGGAGCCACCGGCCTGATTTCTCGATCCGGATCGGGATTGCCTCGTATCTCGCCGGGTCGAGGTGCCGGAAGATGGACGCGGCGGACGCCACCGACACTTCGTGCTCGCTGGATCGGCCCCCGAAGATGACGCCAACGCGGAGTTTTTTCACTGCGCTTCACCTATATCTTAAGGTGTGCCCGCGTTCAGCTTCCGGCTCCGGTCGACCGACGGCGAGGCCCGGCTCGGCGAGCTGCAGACGCCGCACGGGATCGTGCAGACCCCCGCGTTCATGCCGGTCGGCACCCAGGGGGCCGTCAAGGCCGTCCGGCACCGCGAGGTGGAAGAGGCGGGCGCCGAGATCATCCTCGCCAATACCTATCACCTGCTGCTGCGGCCGGGCGACGAGCTGATTGCCCGGCGGGGCGGGCTGCACCGCTTCATCGGGTGGAGCCGCCCGATGCTGACCGACAGCGGCGGGTTCCAGGTCTACAGCCTGGCGGAACGGCGGGTGATTACCGACGAGGGGGCTGACTTCCGGTCCCATCTGGACGGGACGCGGTATCTCCTGACGCCGGAGCGGGCGACCGACATTCAGGCGCGGCTCGGCTCCGACATTGCCATGGTGCTCGACGAGTGTGTCGCGTTTCCGGCCGCGCGTGACGAGGTGGCCGAAGCCGTGGCGCGGTCGGCTCGATGGGCGGAGCGGTCCCGCCGCCGGCACGCCGAGCTGCGGGCCGGATCTGCCTCCGGCGTCGCCGTCTCGAATCCGGGCCAGGCGCAGTTCGGCATCGTGCAGGGCGGGGTCCATCCGGACCTGCGGGCCGAGAGTGCCGATGCGACCGTGGCGGTCGGGTTCGACGGCTACGCGATTGGCGGGCTCAGCGTCGGAGAGCCGATCGATCAGATGTACGCCGTTGCGGGGGAGACGGCCCGCCGGCTGCCGGCCAATCGGCCGCGGTACCTGATGGGCGTCGGCACGCCAGAGGATCTCGTGGAGTGCGTGGCGCGCGGCATCGACATGTTCGACTGCGTGCTGCCGACGCGCAACGCCCGCAACGGCCAGCTGTTCACCAGCCAGGGGCGGCTCACCATCAAGAACGTCCGGTATGCCGAAGACGACGGTCCGATCGATCCGCTGTGCGGCTGCTACACGTGCCGGCATCATTCGCGCGCCTACCTCAGACATCTGTACCTCGCCGGCGAAATGACGGCGGCTGCCCTTAACACGTTGCATAATCTCAGCTTCTACCTTGACACGATGCGGAGGATCAGGGACGCTATAGCGTTTCGGACGTTTGAGACTTTCAGGCAGGAGTTCCTGCGATCCCCTTGATTCATGACGTGGCATAACACGGTACTCCTGGCCATGGGCGCGCCGGCGCCAGGTGGCGCGAGCGGGCTGGTACAGCTCATCCCGTTCGTGCTGGTGCTGGGCATCTTCTATTTCGTCATCCTGCTGCCGATGAAGCGCCGCCGGCAGAAGGTGCAGGCGTTTCTGGCGGCGCTCAAGGTCGGGGATCGCGTCGTCACGTCGGGCGGCCTGTTCGGCACCATCACGCGGCTTGGCGACCAGTCGGTGCAGATTCAGGTTGCCGACAAGGTCCGCGTCGAGATTTCGCGCAATGCGGTCGTCGGCTATCAGGGCCAGGAGCCGGTCGCGACGGAGAGTCAGTCGTGAACAAGAACCTGCGCTGGAGAGTTCTCACCATCGTGGCCGTCATCGCGCTGGCGGTCTGGTCGTTCTATCCGCCCGCCGAGAAGGTGAACCTCGGCCTCGATCTGAAGGGCGGCGTGCACCTCGTGATGCGCGTGCAGACCGACGCGGCGCTGCGGATCGAGACGGAGACCACCGTGGAGCGGCTTCGCGAAAGCCTCACCCGCGCCACCGTCGCCTCCTCGAAGCTCGAAGTGACCGGCCCCACCGAGTTCGTGATCGAAGGCATCCAGAACGATCAGGCGTTCCGGCAGACCGCGGTTGAAGTGGACACCGTGTTCAGCCGCTCGCCGGGGGCGGGCCGCTACACGTACACCATGCGCCCGAATATCGCGAATCAGCTTCGCGAAGAGGCGGTCACGCAGGCGCTTCAGACGATTGAGCGCCGGGTTAACGAGCTGGGCGTCGTCGAGCCGATTGTCGCCCGCCACGGCCCGGCCAATCAGATTCTCGTGCAACTGCCGGGCGTCACCGACGTGCAGCGAGCCAAGGAGATCATCCGGTCGACGGCGCTGCTCGAGCTGAAGATCGTGGAGCAGGGCCCGTTCCCGAGCCAGGAGGCGGCGCAGCAGGCGTACAACAACAGCGTGCCGCCGGACCTGCAGATTGTGCCCGGCTCGGAGGACGTCGCGGCCACCGGCGGCGGGACGCCGGGCACGGTGTACTACGTGGTGCGCCGCGTCGCGCCGATCACCGGGCGCGATCTCCGCAACTCGCGCGCCTCGCTCGACGAGAACAACCTGCCGGCGGTCGGGTTCTCGCTCAACCAGGACGGCGCCCGGCGCTTCGGCCAGCTCACCGAGCAGAACATCAACCGGCAGCTGGCGATCATTCTCGACGGCCGGGTGGTTTCCGCGCCGGTCATCCAGTCGCGCATCACGGATGAGGGGCAGATCACGGGGAGCTTCACGCAGCAGGAGGCCGGGGACCTCTCCCTTGTGCTGCGGAGCGGCGCGCTGCCCGCCCCGATGGACTTTCTCGAGGAGCGGACCGTCGGACCATCGCTCGGCGCCGAGTCGATTCGCGCGGGCGTCACGGCGGCCGTCGGCGGCCTGCTGCTCGTCGTGGTCTTCATGCTGCTCTACTACAAGCTCGCCGGCATCAACGCGCTCACGTCGATTGCCGTCAACCTTGCGATCCTGCTCGGGATGATGGCGTATCTCGACGCGACGATGACGCTGCCGGGTTTTGCGGGCTTCATCCTCACGATCGGCATGGGCGTCGACTCCAACGTGCTGATCTTCGAGCGTATCAAGGAGGAGCTCGGCACGGCCAAGGGCGTCCGCGCCGCGGTCAACGCCGGCTTCGATCGCGTCTGGTGGACGATTGTCGACACGCACGTGGCGTCACTCATCGGAGCCCTGCTGCTGCTCAACTTCGGCACCGGCCCGATCCGCGGGTTTGCGACGACGCTCATCATCGGGCTGGCCTCGAATGTGTTCACCGCGGTGTTCGTCTCCCGGACGATATTCGAACTGGTGCTGGCGCGGCGCGCCCAGGTGCAGACGCTGAGTATTTGAGGGGCTATGCAGATCTTCAGGAACCCCAACTACAACTTCATCCGCTGGCGGTGGCATGCCATCGTCTTGTCGTTGCTCGTGGTGATTGCCGGCGCTGCGACGATGGCCACGCGCGGCATGCCGCTCGGTATCGACTTCTCCGGCGGCACCATCGTCGTCGTGCAGTTCGATCAGGCGGTGAGTGAGGATCAGGTGCGCCGCGCCGTGACCAACGTGGGGGGCGAAGTCGGGGTGCAGCGGTACGGCGAGGCGGAAGATCGCCAGTGGCTGATCCGGCTCCCGCAGACGCTGGCGCGCGAGCAGGGCGCCAGCCTCGAGCAGGGATCGCAGCAAATCGAGCAGGCGCTGCAGAAGGCGGGGCTGCCGAGCTTCCAGGTGATTCAACGCGATCTGGTGGGCCCCGTCATCGGCGCCGAGCTCCAGCGTCGCGGGGTCTACGCCACGCTGGCCTCCATCGTGGCGATCATGATCTACATCGCCGTCCGGTTCCGGTTCACCTTCGCGGTGGGCGCGATCGTGGCGACGTTTCACGACATCTTCGTCACGTTCGCCTTCCTCGCCTTCTTCGGCTACGAGCTGTCGCTCAACGTCGTGGCGGCCATCCTCACGATTACGGGCTATTCGGTCAACGACACGATCGTCGTCTTCGACCGCGTGCGGGAGAACCTGCGGTCGATGCGGCGCGACACACTGGACCAGGTCGTCAACACGAGCGTGAACCAGACGCTGTCGCGCACGATCATCACGGCCGGGACCACCTTCCTCGCGGTGCTCTCGTTGTACGTGTTCGGGGGTGAAGTGCTTCGCGGGTTTGCGTTCACCATGCTGGTGGGCATCATCAGCGGCACGTATTCGACGGTCTTCATCGCCTCCGCGATTGCGATCGTTCTGAGCCACCGCCGGCGGGCGGCTGTGGCGGCCGCCGCGGCCCCGGCCAGGCCTGAGACGCGCGGTCGGAAGGCGCGCGGCGCGCGGGCTTCTTGACGTACGTCACCGCTGCGCTCCTCGGCATCCTTCAGGGGCTCACCGAGTTCCTGCCGATCTCATCGACCGCGCATCTGCTGGTTGCCGGCCGGCTGTTCGGCTATGACGACCCGGGCGGTGCCTTCACCGTGATGATTCAACTGGGATCGGTCCTGGCGATCATGTGGCTGTACCGCGCGAAGATTGCGACCGTCGTCAGCGGCCTTGGCACCGACGTCGATGCGAGGCGCTTTGCCCTGATGGTGATCGTCGGATGCCTCCCGGCCCTGGCGGCCGGAGCGCTTTTTGCCGACTACGTCCAGACGGTTCTGTACGAGAGTGCACGCGTCATCGCCGTGGCGTTCATCGCCGGTGGCCTGGTCATGCTGGTGGTCGAGCGGTTCCGCCCCTCGCCGATCGTGTTCGACGCCGAGCGGACCCCGGTGGGGCGGGCCCTCGGCGTGGGTCTCTGCCAGGTGCTGGCGCTCGTGCCGGGTGTCTCCCGGTCCGGGTCCACCATCGTCGGCGGCATGCTGATGCGCCTCGACCGTCCGGCGGCGGCGGAGTTCTCCTTTTTTCTGGCGATGCCGACGATGACGGCGGCGTTCGTGTACGAGCTGGTGCAGGTGCGGGAGTTTCTGACGGGGGCGCGGGCCCTCGAGATTGCGATCGGCTTTGTGGCGGCGTTCGTCTCGGCGGCGCTCGTCGTCCGGCCGTTCCTGCAGTTCGTCCGGCGGTCGGGATTTGCGCCGTTCGCGTGGTACCGGATCGCGTTCGGCCTGGCGCTGCTGGCGCTCCTGCCTGCGGGGTAGCGGCCGATGCAGTGGCTGCGGCGCAGCTTCATCACGGGCTTCTTCGTCACGGTGCCGCTGGTCATCAGCGTGGCCGCGCTGATCTGGATTTTCAGTATCATTGACGGTTTCACGGCCCCGATGGCGACGCGGGTACTGGGCCGCGAAGTGCCGGGGCTCGGCATCCTGATCACGCTCCTCGTCGTGCTCGCGGTCGGCGGGGTCGCGACCAACGTCTTCGGACGCCGGGTGGTGGCGCGCGGCGAAGAGTGGCTGATGCGGGTGCCGGTGTTCCGGACGATCTACGCGCCGGTGAAGCAGCTGGTGGTCGCGTTTTCGCCGGACAACGAGTACGGGTTCAAGCGCGTCGTGATGGTCGACGACCCGCGGCGCGGGATGGTGATGGGATTTCTCACCAAGGAGTTCAGCGTCGATCGCGGGCGGGGCGCGGAAACGATGGTCGCCTTGTACGTGCCGACCAACCATTTGTACCTCGGCGACGTGGCGGTGTTTCCGCGCGACGCGGTGTTCTTTCCGGATGTCACGGTCGAAGAGGGCATCCGCATCTTCCTGACCGGGGGGATGTCGCTGCCCGACCGCATGCGCGGGAAGACGGACGACGACCAGACGGGCGCAGGACGTTCTTGATCGGAGAGGAGTGGGCAGGATGATCGCGTCGTTCAATCGGTGGATGAAGGTTCTGGTGGCCGCTGTGGCGCTGCTGGTGACGGCGGCCGCCGTCGCGTCCGCGCAGCAGCCCGAGGCGCTCGCGCCGCAGGAGCAGGCGGGTGGCGGCGAGGCGAGCCTCGTGCTTCCGCCGCTCGACTTGGTGGACGTCGGCGGCTACAACGGCCGGACGCTCCTCATGAGCGGCCTGGGGGTCTCGCTGCTCGGCATGATTTTCGGCCTCGTCATCCTCACCCAGCTGAAGAACCTGCCGGTGCATCGATCGATGCGCGAGATCTCGGAGCTCATCTACGAGACCTGCAAGACCTATCTGATCCAGCAGGGCAAGTTCCTGGCGATTCTCGAAGTCTTCATCGCCGTCATCATCGTGCTGTATTTCGGGGTGCTCTCGGGAATGGATGCGATGCGCGTGGCCGTCATCCTGGCCTTCAGCGTGGTCGGCATCCTCGGCAGCTACGGCGTCGCCTGGTTCGGGATTCGGGTGAACACCTACGCGAATTCCCGCACCGCCTTCGCGAGCCTGGGAGGGCGCCCCTATCCCGTCTACGAGATCCCGATCCGGGCCGGCATGAGCGTCGGCATGCTGCTCATCAGCGTCGAGCTGCTGATCATGCTGTTCATCCTGCTCTTCATCCCCGGCGATTACGCGGGTCCGTGCTTCATCGGTTTCGCGATCGGCGAGTCGCTCGGCGCGTCGGCGCTCCGTATCGCGGGCGGCATCTTCACCAAGATTGCCGACATCGGGTCGGACCTGATGAAGATCGTGTTCAACATCAAGGAAGACGATGCACGGAATCCTGGTGTTATCGCCGACTGCACCGGTGACAACGCGGGCGACTCGGTGGGGCCGAGCGCCGACGGGTTCGAGACGTACGGCGTCACCGGCGTGGCGCTCATCGTATTCATCATGACCGCCGTGCCGCAGGCCGCCACCCAGGTGCAGTTCCTGGTCTGGATCTTCGTCATGCGCATCATGATGATTCTCGCCAGCGGCGGGTCGTACCTCCTGAATCACGCGCTGGCGAAGGCGCGGTACGCGAACGCCGTGCGCATGAACTTCGAGGCGCCGTTGACGCAGCTGGTGTGGCTGACCTCGATCGTCTCGGTTGTGCTGACGTACGTGGTGTCCTACCTCCTGATCTTCGATCTCGGGGACGGCACGCTCTGGTGGAAGCTCTCGACGATCATCACCTGCGGCACGCTGGCCGGCGCGATCATTCCGGAGCTCGTGAAGGTCTTCACGTCGATGGAATCGAGCCACGTGCGCGAGGTTGTGACGTCGTCGCGCGAGGGGGGCGCCTCGCTGAACATCCTCTCCGGTCTCGTCGCGGGTAACTTCAGTGCCTACTGGATCGGGCTGAGCATCGTGGCGCTCATGACGATTGCCTACTTGGTCAGCGCCATGGGCACGTCGATGTCGGCCCTGATGCTCGCCCCGGCGGTGTTCGCGTTCGGCCTGGTGGCGTTCGGATTCCTCGGGATGGGGCCGGTGACCATCGCCGTCGACTCGTACGGGCCGGTCACCGACAACGCGCAGTCGGTCTACGAGCTGTCGGTCATCGAAGGGATTCCGGGCATCCAGCAGGAGCTGAAGCGCGACTTCAATATCGACGTGCGGTTCGAGGAGGCGAAGGCGGCGCTCGAGGAGAACGACGGCGCCGGCAACACCTTCAAGGCGACCGCCAAGCCGGTGCTCATCGGCACCGCCGTGGTCGGGGCGACCACGATGATCTTCTCCACGATCGTGCTGCTGACCAACGGCCTCACGCAGAATACCGAGCTGCTGTCGCTGATGCACCCGCCGTTCCTCCTGGGCCTCATCACCGGAGGGGCCGTCATCTACTGGTTCACCGGCGCGTCGATGCAGGCGGTGACGACCGGCGCGTACCGGGCCGTCGAGTTCATCAAGGCCAATATCCGGCTGGACAGCGCCGAGCGGGCGTCGGTGGCCGACAGCAAGAAGGTGGTCGAAATCTGCACCCAGTACGCGCAGAAGGGGATGTTCAACATCTTCCTGACCGTCTTCTTCTCGACCCTCGCGTTTGCGTTCGTCGAACCCTACTTCTTCATCGGGTATCTGATCTCGATCGCGCTCTTCGGCCTCTATCAGGCGGTGTTCATGGCCAACGCCGGCGGCGCGTGGGACAATGCGAAGAAGATCGTCGAAACCGAGTTGAAGATGAAGAACACGCCGCTCCACGCGGCGACGGTCGTGGGCGATACGGTCGGGGATCCGTTCAAGGACACCTCGTCGGTGGCGCTCAACCCGGTCATCAAGTTCACGACGCTCTTCGGCCTCCTGGCGGTTGAGCTCGCGGTGGAGCTGACTGCCGATCTGGGGAGCGGGGTCAGCCACCTGCTGGCGGCGGCTTTTTTCGCGGTCTCGGTGGTGTTCGTGTACCGCTCCTTTTACGGCATGCGGATTCGGACGTCGTAGCGCAAGGAACGCAAGGAATGGGGGAATTTTTGGGAGTCGTTCCGTCCCGACAGGAGGTCCGCAGGAGGCTTTTTACTGTTGCGCTGGCCCCAAACCGCGATAAAATGGCCGGTCGCTCGCCGGACCTGGTGTGGCTCGTCGGAGTGTTTCGTGGAGATGATCGGAACATAATACCAGCGCGCGGTGTCCAAGCTCTCATCGGCCTGTCGGGTCGCGGTGCAATCTGACGACCATCGGATCGCGGGCACCGGACGGGTCGCACAGGCGGACCGTCGAGACAGTAAACTGGCTCGTTGACACTCGTTTCTTGGGCTGGCTATAATCGGCCGCTCAGCCGGCCTGGGATGGACGTCTGTAGGAGGTGCTACCGTTGCCACGCGCAGAGAACATGTTTGGTGATGTCGTCGACCCCTCAATCAAGCTCGGGACCAAGCAGTGGTACACGATCCCCGTCTCGATTGCGGTGCACACGGTCGTGGTTCTGGCCTTTATCATCATTCCGCTGATGGCGGCTAGCGTGTTGCCGATACCGCCCTCCATGATGGCCTTCGTCGCCGCGCCACCGCCACCGCCGCCACCGCCTCCACCACCACCGCCGCCGGCGGAGGCGCCGAAGCCGCAGGTGGAGGTCAACCCGGCGGCCGCCCCCGTCGAAGCGCCAAAGGAGATCGTGCCGGAAATGGACACCAGCTTTGAACGTGCCGCTGTCACCGCGGTGCCGGGTGGCATCGTGGGTGGCGTGTTCGAAGCGCCTCCACCGCCACCACCGCCACCACCTCCACCGGCGCCCGTTCGCGTCGGCGGCGCCATCAAGCCGCCGGTCAAGACCAGGGACGTCCGTCCGCAGTACCCGCCCATCGCGCAGTCAGCGCGCGTGCAGGGCATCGTCATCATCGAGGCGACCATCGGCACGACCGGGAAGGTGCAGGACGCGCGCGTGCTGCGCTCGATTCCGCTGCTCGATCAGGCGGCGCTCGAGGCTGTGCGACAGTGGGAGTTCACGCCTACATTGCTCAACGGCGTGCCCGTGCCGGTCATCATGACCGTGACGGTTCAGTTCACCCTCAGTTAGGCCACTAGTCAGTTTGAATCGTTCGTCGAAACATATACGGAGGATGCGGTAATGGAAGTTGCGAAGGTGCGTCACATCGGGCGGATCGCGGCGGCAGGGTTCTGGACGATCGTACTGACCAGTACGCCGGCATTGGCGCAGGAGGGGGGGCTGTCGGTCGTCGAGATGTTCCAGACGATGGGGACGACGGCCATCATTGTCGCGATCGTGCTGTTCATCATGTCGTTCTGGTCGATCGGGGTCGCCATCGAGCGTATCTACACCTTCAACAAGGCGCGTGCGCAGTCGCGGCTGTTTGCGCCGCAGGTGGCGAAGCATCTCAAGGACGGCCGGCTGAAGGAGGCGATCGCGCTCTCCGGATCGAAGGATTTCCGCTACAGTCACCTCGCCAAGGTCGTGATGGCCGGGTTGCAGGAGTATCAGTTCCAGCAGGAGAGCGGCGGCGGCGGGGCGTTGAACCGCGACGACGTGCTCGACACCGTGCGCCGATCGATTCAGCGCGCCACCGCACTGACCTCGTCCGACCTGAAGAAGGGCGTGAGCGCCCTGGCCACGATTGGCTCGACGGCCCCCTTCGTCGGGCTGCTCGGCACGGTCGTCGGCGTCATCAACGCGTTCACAGGGATTGCCACGGTCGGCGGGGCCGGTATCGGCGCCGTGTCCGCCGGCATCTCCGAAGCGCTGGTCGAGACCGCCCTTGGGCTGTTCGTCGCGATCCCGGCGGTATGGTTCTACAACTATCTGACCTCTCGGCTCGAGTACTTCAACGTCGAGATGGACAACTCCACCTCGGAGCTCGTGGACTACTTCATCAAGAAGACCGCGTAGGATTTGCGATTTGTGATGTGGTGATTTGTGATTTTGGGACAGTCCAAAATCGCAAATCACTGATCCTGAATTGCGACGGAGTTTTGAATCATGTCAATGCAGGTTGGCGGCAGCGGCGCCAATGAAGTCAAGGCGGACATCAACGTCACGCCGCTCGTCGATGTCATGCTGGTGCTCCTCATCATCGTGATGCTCGTCGCTCCGTTGGTGCAGCAGGGCGTCTCCCTCACCTTGCCGATCGCGGCGAACACCAGCGACCATCCGGAGACGTCGGACGACACGACGGTCCAGATCACGAGCGATGGGCGCTATTGGGTGAATGGCCAACAAGTGGCGGAGACAGAGCTGCGGGAGCGGATCGACGAGGCGCTCGAAAGCAAGAAGCAGAAGATCGTCCTCATCAAGGCTGACCAGGAGGCCGATTACGGCGATGTCATGCACGCGATGGACGAGCTGCGCGCGGCCGGGGTGGAGGATATGGCGCTGATCACCGACGTCCGAAGGACAGCTGGAGGAGGCGAGTAGCCATGGCGGTCCACCAACACTTCGGCGCCGACCGAGTCTTTGAGGCGAAGGTACCGCAGGCCACGTGCGACATGAACGTCACGCCGATGATCGACGTGCTGCTCGTGCTCCTGGTCATTTTCATCGCGGCCCTGATCGTTTCGCAGAAAGGGCTCGACATCAACCTGCCGGCAGAGACGCAGCAAGCTCAGCAGCAGGCGCCCGACGTCAACCAGATCGTAGTCAGCTACACGGCCGACAAGCGGATCGCAATCAACAATCAGGATGTCTCCATTGCGCAGCTCGGAGAGCGGCTGCGGGCCATCTTCGAGGAACGCAAGGAGAAGACGATCTTCATCATGGGGGCGGGCACGCTCAAGTATGGGGACATCGTCGCTGTGATCGATGCCGCCAAGGGCGCCGGTGTCGACAAGGTCGGCATCGTGACCGAGGCAATGCGCGCGGCGGCTGGCGCCGCTCCGCCGCCAGGGTCCTAGTCGGGTCCTTTTGGACCCCGGCTCACCGACGGGTCCGAGAACCCGCCCTGCTCTTCTCGCTTCGCGGGGTCGTCTCTCCAGTGAGGGAGGCGGCCCCGTTTGGCGTACTCCCCTCTGTTGATTTCGCGCTAGAATCGTGGCCGGGTTCTCCGGATTCGCACGTGCCCCCACATCGCAAGGAGGGTCACCATGCGCTGTCTGCTCCGCGCTCCAATATCGACCTTGCGCGCGACATTTACGCTCCTCGCCATAGCTGCCGCCGCCGCATGCTCCGCCGGCACTCAGGAGGCCGGGGCAACCGGGACGGCTGGCAGCGCGGAGGCGCCTTTTGCCATCCAGATCTCACAGACGTACATTACGGTCGAGAACCGCACGGGAGGCCCCGTCATCGGGGGCGAGCTGTAAATTATTCCAGCTGGTGTCTTGCCCCCTTCAAGGCGACGCTGCCCTACCTGGAAACCGGTAGCAAGCGCGATATCGTGCTGAACACCTTCAGGAGCAACGACGGCACACCGTTCAGCCGCGCGATCACCCGCGCCCGGCGTGTGAGAGTCACGGCCAAGGATCGCGCCGGCACGATGTACGCGCACGAGGTGCCGTTCAACTAGAGGCCGTCGGTAGACGTGATCCCGCGACGTTCGATCGCCGTACCTATGGGACTTGGAGACCGATGGAGCCCGCAGGATGTTGTGCGCCCAGGCGCCGCTCGTACGGGCTGTTCATGAGGGGCGACGACAGGAGAAAATCTGCGGTCGAACGGTTGCACGCAATCGGGATGTTGTAGACGACGGCGATCCGCAACAGCGCTTTTACGTCCACATCGTGCGGGTGAGGGGCCAGCGGATCCCAGAAGAAAATGACGAAATCGAGACGCCCTTCAACGATCGCGGCGCCCACCTGCTGATCGCGTCCCAGCGGGCCGCTCTTGAACCGGGCGACGGTCAGTCCAAGCTCGGTCGCCAGGAGCGCCCCGGTCGATCCGGTTGCATATAGCTCGTGGCGCGATAGCGTACCCCGGTTGTAACGCGCCCAATCCAGCAGATCGCTCTTGCAATTGTCGTGTGCGATGAGGGCCACCCGTTTTCGTTCGCTCATACGGGAAGCCCCAGTGTGCGAGTTGTCCATGCGTCTGCCGCCTGAAGGCCGAAGCCTGAAGTCCCCAGTCCTAACTCAGTTGAACGAATACCGCAGGCTGATCATGAATTGGTACACGTCGGACGTGAACGCCGACGACTGGAACGACCGCGTGACCAGCTGGTTGTTCACGACCGAGAGGCGATACGTCGCGCGCCCCTGCGCGTCGGCGCCGGGGTTGGTCAGGACCTGGACCTGGTTGTTCGTGTTGACGGACGCGACGACCTGACGGCCGACGCCCCACTTGCTGTTCAGCAGGTTGCCGACGTTGAGGATGTCGGCGCGTATCTGAAACGCGTTCCGCTTGCCTCGAAGGTTGCGAAAGACGTCCTGGACGATGCTGAGATCCGCCCGGCGCAGCATCGGCATGACCGCCCCGTACCGCTCCGCATACTGTCCGCGCCGCTTCCGCAGGTACGGGTCCTGCTGAATGAACTGCTCGAACGCCGCCGCCTGCTCCGCGGCTGTAAAGGTTCTGCCGCCGGCCGTGAAGGTGACAAAGTTCATTTCCGATGCGTCGCGCGGCACGTAGATCAGATCGTTGGTGCTGACGCCGTCGTTGTTCATGTCGCCCGCGAAGACGTAGCTGATGCGCGACGAGGGCGTGCTCGACGCCTGGTTGTGTCGCGCTTCCCAGAAGAACGAGATCGACGTGGCGCCGAAGCTGAAGTACTCGCGCCGGTAATTCACGAGCGCGAACACGCGGTGTCCCGGCGACCAGAGCGAGTGCGTCGCGACAGGATCGTTCGTGTTGCCGCTCGTGGCCATCCGCTGGTAGCTCGTAGCGGCCGTCGACTCGGGATCGACGATCGTTTTCGAAACGCCGTAGCTGTAGGCGCCGCGTACGGAGAGACCGAAGGCCGTCGTCTTGGAGAGCGACTGCGCGAAATTCCACGAGCTCCCGTTGTTCCCGTTCTTCAGCACGTAATTGGCTGTGACCTGGTTGCCGGGATCGTTGTTGATCCGGTTGACGCAGCCGCCGGCCTGACCCCTGGCTGCGCAGGGCACGCCGACCCACCGCGGACGCGAATCCTGACCGGCGAACGACGCCTGCGGCGCCGGCAGGTTCGCGTTGATGTAATAAATGCCGTTCACGTCCTTCGCGTACAGGTACTCAGTCGTGCTGACGAGCCCCCAGGGCAGCCGCCGATCGACGGCGATGTTGCTGCGCCAGACCTGCGGGAACTTGAAGTCGGGGTCGGTCACGTTAAGGAGGTAGCTCGCCGCACCGCCGCCGGTGACGCTGGTCGGCTTGTAGGCATCCGGGTTCGGGTTGAACGGAAACGCCGTCGTGTTGTCGACTCGGCGCTCGCCAATCGGCACGCCGGTGTTGCCCAGCTGATTCGAGATCCAGACGTAGGCAGGACGGCCGCTGAACACGCCCGTTCCGCCCCGGACCTGTGTCATCTGATCGCCGGCGACATCCCAGTTGAGGCCGACGCGCGGCGACCAGAGCACCTTCGTGTCCGGCATCCGGCCGGTGTCGTACTGGACCGGATTCCCGCGCTCGTCGCGGAAGGTCAGCGCATCGGCCGCCGGGTTCTCAAAGGCCGTGTTCTTGAAGGCCGACACATCGAACCGAAGTCCACCGGTGACCGTCAGATTGCGGCCCGGCCGCCACTCGTCCCGCGCGTACCCGGCCGAGTACCACACGTCGCGGGGCTGCAACGGCTTGTCGAGGCCTGGAATGTTGCTCCACCGGATATGGAACTGCCCCAGCGTCACTGGGGACATCGTGCGATTCGGACTGGCCAGGTAGCCGTTGGCATCCGCCAGGAAGTCGGCCAGCGAATTGTACGAATAGCCGCTCTGCGGGCAGCAGCTCCAGAACACGTTGTCAGAATGGAACTTCTCGGCATAGGCGCCGAAGGTCAGCGTATGTCGCGTCGTGAACTTCGTGAAGTTGTCCTGCAGCTGGAAGGTGCTGTACCGCAGCTCGTTCTGGAACGTGAACGGCTCGAAGCCGAATGTCGTGTATGCCGTGCCGCCCTCGAAAATATCCACGAGCGGGAACAGCGACCCGCGCGACGCCCGGCTTTCGTCCTGATAGGTGTAGCCGCTCTGGAACGAATTCGCCATCGTGCTGCCGATGACTGCGTTCCACTCGCCGATTCCCGAGCGGATGTCCTCCAGGACCTGATAGGTCGAGTTCTGGAAGCTCAGAAACGTGGTGCTCGCGGATCCTCTGCCGCGCAGCGCCGACGTGGAGCTCGAAATGAACGTATCGGTGAACGAATCGAGCTGATTGTAGCGGAAGCTCACCTTGTTGGCGTTGTTGATGTTGTAGTCGCTGCGGATCAGGAAGCGCTTCGCCGGCGTTTCATCGTCGATGTTCTCGAACGGTCCCGTCTCGTAGTTGAACGTCGATCGCAGAAACGAGCTGAGCGCCGTCAGATCCGATTCGAGGACCCGCGTCACGTTGCCGCCGACCGGCTCGCCGCCACGATTCGCTCGAAAGATATTCAGCGGACGCGCTTCTTTTTCGGGGTCTACGCGGATTTGAGTGGGCCTTTTTAGTGAGTGACTGACCAGAATCCACTGATCGACACCTCAAGACCGGCCACCAGGGGCATGACGACCGGGACGGCGGCTCGATGTCGTTGTCCGTGGTCGGTTCTCCGTTCTTCTCCCTCGTCAAT
>Ga0155950_1080_pt2 | contig 17953 bp, 18 predicted proteins | sample RifCSPlowO2_02_FD_107604 | JGI IMG/M metagenome (GOLD analysis project Ga0155950, IMG submission 107604) | Acidobacteria bacterium RIFCSPLOWO2_02_FULL_67_21
GGCCGAGCTGCTGGCCGACATGAAGCTCGACGTCGTTGCGGTCGCGGCCGGGCTGCTTCACGACGTGGTCGAAGACACGCTGACGACGCCCGAACGGATTGCCGAGCTGTTCGGGCCCGAGATCGCCCATGTCGTGGAAGGGGTCACGAAGATCGGCGCCATCCCGTTCTCGTCCAGCGAAGAGCGGCAGGCGGAGAACTTCCGCAAGATGCTGCTGGCGATGGTCGACGACATTCGGGTCGTCCTCGTCAAGCTCGCAGACCGCCTTCACAACATGCGGACGCTGCATCACCTGCCCGAGGAGCGGCGGGTGAAGATCGCGCAGGAGACGCTGGACATCTATGCCCCGATCGCGAACCGGCTGGGGATGAGCAAGATCAAGAACGAGCTCGAGGAGCTCGCGTTCCGCTATCTGGAACCGAACGCCTACAACGCGCTCCGGTCGCGGGTGGAGGCCAAGCGGAAGCACGCCGAAAGCGTGATCGAGGATCTGACCCGGACGCTGCGGGTCAAGCTCCAGGAAGCGCAGGTGCCCATCGTTCAGCTCGACGGCCGGACCAAGCGGCTCTACAGCATCCACCAGAAGATCAAGCGCCAGAACGTCGATCTGGAGCGCGTCTACGACTTCGTCGCCGTGCGGGTCGTGACGCAGTCGATCAAGGACTGCTATGCAGCGCTCGGGATCATCCATCAGACGTGGTCGCCCGTGCCAGGCCGCATCAAGGACTTCATCGCGATGCCGCGGCCCAACGGCTATCAGTCGCTTCACACCTCCGTCGTCAGCGAGCAGGGGTTTCCCTTCGAAGTGCAGATCCGTACCGAGGAGATGCACCGGCGCGCCGAAGAGGGCATCGCGGCCCACTGGAAGTACAAGGAGGGCCGGGTCGGCGATCAGCGCGACGAACGCTACTTCCAGTGGATGCGGCAGTTGCTCGAGGTGCAGCAGGAAGTGCGGGACCCGAGGGAGTTCCTTCAGAACCTCAAGATCGATCTCTACCCGGAAGAGGTCTATCTGTTCACGCCGAAGGGCGAAGTGAAGTCGCTGCCGCGCGGCGCCACGGCGGTCGATTTCGCCTACGCGGTGCACACCGACATCGGCGACCAGTGCGTGGGCGCCCGCATCAACGGGAAGATGGTCCCGCTGCGGACGCGTCTGCAGAGCGGCGACATTGTCGAGATCGTCACGCAGTCGGGGCACAAGCCGAGCCGCGACTGGCTGAACTTCGTCGGGACGTCCCGCGCGCGGAGCAAGATCAAGCACGTGCTCCAGTCGGAGGAGCGCGCCCGCAGCATCGATCTGGGACGGCGGCTGTTCGAGAAGGAAGCGCGGCGGTTTGGCTTGAATCCCAAGACGATTCTGGAGAGCGAGGAGCTCGCGAAATTCGCCTCCGAGTACGGGTCTCAGAAGGTCGACGAGCTGCTCACGCACATCGGCTACGGCAAGCTGTCGGCGCGGACGGTGCTGCAGAAGGCGGTCCCGGCCGCAGTGCTCAAGGAGAAGCCCAAGGAATCAGGCGTCGTGTCCGCCGTCAAGCGGGTGCTGCGATCGACGCCGGCTGACGACCGCATCAAGGTGCGGGGCACCGACGAGGTGCTGGTGTTCCGCGCCAAGTGCTGCAACCCGATCCGGGGCGAGCGGATCGTCGGCTACATCACGCGCGGCAAGGGGGTGTCCGTCCACTCGGCCAGCTGTCCGAACGTGCTGAATCTGATGTTCGATCCCGACCGCCGCATCGATGTCGAGTGGGACAGCGCGGGCACGGATCCGTCCCCGTATTCGGTCCGCCTGACGATGCAGGTGGAGGACCGCAAGGGGATGCTCGCCGAGATCAGCGCGCGGGTGTCGGACATCAACACCAACATCACGACGATGGAAGCACGCACGGGCGGCGACCATCAGGCGCGCATCGATATGACCGTCGAGATCAAGGACGTCAAGCACCTGGAAAAGGTGATCAAGTCGATCAAGGCGGTGGACGGCGTGCTGGGGGTGGAACGCGCGGCGAGAGCGTGACGGCGAGAGCGTGACTACGGGAGCACCGCGATGGCGTCAATCTCGATCTTGACGTCCCGCGGCAGCCGGGCGACCTGGACGGTGGCCCGGGCGGGCGGCGGGTCGACCACGAACCTGGCATAGGCGGCATTCATCGCCGCAAACTCACCGAGATCAGCCAGAAACACGGTCGTGCGGACCACGTGCTCGAAGCCGGCGCCGGCGGCCTTCAGCAGCGCGCCGACGTTTCGCATCGCCTGTTCGGTCTGGGCCGTGATGTCGCCGGTGACGAGCGTCCCGGTTGCCGGATCCACCGGGATCTGGCCGGAGATGAAGAGCAGGTGTCCCGCACGGATGGCCGGCGAATACGGACCGATGGCCGCGGGCGCGCCGGGCGCCGTGATCGCCGTCCGCAAATCAGGCAGCCTTCGTGACCTTGCCGCTGCGCAGGCACCGCGTGCAGACGCGGATGCGCCGCGTGGCTCCCTTCACCAGCGCGCGAACGGTCTGGAGGTTCGGCTCGAACCGGCGCGGACCGACGTTGTGGGCGTGCGAAACGGTCCGGCCGACGACCGGTCCCTTCCCACAGATTTCACACCGCTTTGCCATACTGGGCACCTCAGGCCGGCTGACGCCGGCCGCTCCAATCAGGAAACTCGTCGCGCGCGCAAACTCGAATTGTAGCAGTTTCAGGGAACAATCAGCGACGGCGGGGGCGCGTCGCGACGCTCCGCGTCCGGAGCCCTGGTGACCTGGAGGAGTCTCGCCACGAGCTCGAGGTACGCCGCCGGCCCCTCGTCTGCGGTCCGCAGCTTCCGCGCTCCCTCCTCGATCGCCCGCAGCGCGAGCGCGGCCTCTCGATCGTAGATCGTCCCGCCCTGCCCGCGAACGTCGGTCAGCAGCGCCTGGAAGGCGGTCGCGAGCGACTGCGCCGGCCGGCTTTCGGGAACATGTTCATAAATGACGCCGCGCGCCGCCGTCTCCAGCGTCGAGGCCATCGCTGATGCAGCATCGGCGGCGTCCCCGTCTGTGAGGCGCGTGAAGCCCTCCGGTCGATGGCGCGCGATGACCGAATGGAAGAGGAAGAACAGCTGGTACTGCCGCTCCGTCAAGTGCTGAATCGTCGGCAGCAGCCGTGCGACGTCCCGCTGCTGTTGCCGGCGCACGACCGCCGCCGGGTGCTCGCGAGCCGCCGTGAGATACCCGCACTCCGGCGGACAGGCGATCTCGACGATCCGCTTCGTGCCGCAGCAGACCGCGCAGATCGTGCGGCCGAGCGCCGGACACGCGCGCTTGGCTTTCTGGCGGCCGCAGCTCGGACAGAGCATGCCTCAGCTTCGCACACCGGGCCGCTCGGGAAAAGATCTGGCGTTGTGAGGATCCGTCAGAATCCGTATAATCCGGCCAAATCTCCACAGTTTTGCCGGAATAGCCTTTGCACCGGAGGGCCAGCGAGGCGACACTCGTCCAGTGCGGCGGGTGAGGGGTGGGGGACCATGACCGAAGGACTTGTCCGCAGCGAATCGCCGACTGAGTACTTTCGCGAGCTCGTGGAATCTGCGCTGCATCGTCAGCACCTCGCGGCGCACGAGCTCACGTCCTTCTATCTCGTGAATCTGCTCTCCGGATTCGTCAACTTCGATCAGTCGACGGCTGTCGAGACCGATGAAGCGCTCGGCGTGCGCTTCGTCAAGGCGCTCGGCGCCGCGGGCGTGCGGCAGCGCGATGAACTGCGACAGGTGGGCGACCGGTCGCTGTTCATCTCCGGCTTTTTCTCCGACAGCTTGAGCCGCAGCCTTGTGGACGTCGACTACTACATCCAGCTGGGGGAGTCCGCGTACGGATCGCTCGCCAGGCGGGGCGATGCCGCGCTTGGCGACGTGTTCGACGAGCTGTCGGCCAAGTTCCCGGCGTTTGTCGACATCCTGTGCGAGGTCAGCGAGCGCTCGGCGCTGACGTCGAATACGGACCTTCTCCGCCTGTACGAGAAATGGCTGCGGGCCAGGAGCCGGCGAAGCGGAGACCTGCTCGTGGCCCGCGGAATAGTTCCCAATGCCTCGGTCACGCCGGGGTTCATCCAGTAGTCGCCCGCCCATACGCGCGTGGCTGCACGCGGACGCGATGCCTCTGCCTATATCACAGCCTGAAAACAGACATATTGTCGATTTACAGTCACGCTTCGGCCATGCCGGTCGAGGTGCGAGTGCGCAGCCATAGCGAGAAGGCCCTGTCGCAGCCATTCCTGCGGTTGGATTGATACTTATAAAGTGCTGCAGGTAAATTAGTTATAGTCCTACAAGGCAGAGCCTGAATGATCGCACCGGCTTGATCCGGTTGCTGGGGTAATGCTGCAAAACGACCACACTGTGTAATTTATTCTGTCTCTTCAAAGGGACAAAGCCTTAGCCGTCGTTCCGTCGTCTAATGCGTGAGGTCTAGCAGGGTGGACGACCTCAGGCTCTTTGATATATTCGGTAAGTAATAGACTAGTAACTACTTATTGCGAAGGCTGCGCACGGTAAGGTGGCTGGGGATGTGAATAGGTTCTCCCGGCTGGCTGGCCTTGCCGTTAAAGGCATCACAATTGCATATGCGCGCAGCCATAGCGCCATCCCCATGGATGGCATCGGAAGGAGCGGCAGGCATCATGGCGACGACTAAATCGACGAAGGCGCCGGCGAAGAAGAGCCGGTATCACGAACTGAAGCAGATGCTCGAAGACCGCCGCCGCGAGTTGATGACCGAAGTGCAGGGCCGGATTCGCGACGTGCGTGCGGACGGCTCGAAGGACCGCGAGGTGTTCGACCAAGGCGAGAGCTCGGAAGTCGACATCCAGGACGACATCGAGTTTGCGCTCATCCAGATGAAATCGGAGACGCTCAACAAGATCAACGAGGCGCTCCGCCGCCTGGACGAAGGGACCTACGGCAACTGCTTCGAATGCGGCGAGGAGATTGCGGAGGCGCGGCTCCGGGCGCTGCCCTTTGCCGTCCGGTGCAAGGACTGCGAGGAGGCTCGCGAGACGGCGGAGCAGCGCGAGCGGATGCAGGCGCAGAAGCGCGGCTCGTCGCAGCTGTTCTTCGACGTGTCGAACTGACGTCGGGGACGTTCGGATCGTTCGGATCGTTCAGGGCGGCCCTTCCGGGGCCGCCCTTCGTATTTGCGGGCAGACGAGGGAGGTCCCATGAGCGACGCCGAGGAACAGCCCGACCTGCGGGAGGTTGCCGCCGGAGACCGGATGCTCGCCATTCCTGACGAGCTCCCCATCCTGCCGCTCCGCGACACGGTGCTCTTTCCGAACTCCTTCATGCCGCTGGCCGTGGCGCGCGAGAGCTCCGTGCGTCTCATCGACGAGGCGATTTCGGCGGGCAAGCTGATCGGCGTGTTCACGCAGCGCGACGCCACCGTCGAGGAGCCGCAGCAGCAGGACCTGCACGGCGTCGGGACGGCCAGCCACATTCACAAGATGTTCAAGCTGCCCGACGGCAGTCTGCGCCTGATCGTGCAGGGGCTGGCGCGGCTGGCGCTCGACGAGGTGACCGCCGCGCGTCCGTATCTGCGGGCGCGCGTCCGGCTCGTGGCGGAGGGCGCACCGGTCGCCGACAGCCTGGAAATCGACGCCCTCCTGCGCAACATCAAGAGCAATTTTCAGCGGGTCGTCTCGCTCTCTCCGCTGTTGTCCGATGATCTGCAGACCCTGGCCGCCAACATCACCGACGCCGGCCGCCTCACCGACTTCATCGCCTCGAGCCTGACCACCATCGACACGACCGTCAAGCAGGAGGTCCTCGAGACGCTCGACGTCCGGGCCCGGATGGACAGCCTGAATCGGATTCTGATCAAGGAGCTCGAAGTGGTCGAGCTCGGCTCGAAGATCCAGTCGCAGGTCCAGTCGGAGGTCGGCAAGAATCAGCGCGAGTACTTCCTCCGCGAGCAGATGAAAGCGATTCAGAAGGAGCTTGGCGAGGGGGACGACCAGGCCAGGGACATCGAGGAACTGCAGGAGAAGATCGAAGCCGCGGGCATGCCCGACGCCGTGCGGAAGGAGGCTCAGCGCGAGCTCGACCGCCTGGCCAAGATGCCCGTCGCGGCGGCCGAGTACACCGTCTCGCGCACGTACCTCGACTGGCTGGTCATGCTCCCGTGGCAGAAGCGCACCGAAGAGGTCATCGATCTCGCGCGCACCAAGGCGGTACTCGACGCCGATCACACCGGTCTCGCGAAGGCGAAGGACCGGATCCTCGAATACCTCGCCGTGCGCAAGCTGAATCCCGACGTCAAGGGACCGATCCTCTGTTTCGTGGGGCCGCCCGGCGTCGGCAAGACATCGCTGGCCCGCTCGATCGCGCAGTCGCTGGCGCGCACGTTCGTGCGCGTCTCGCTTGGCGGCATGCGGGACGAAGCCGAGATTCGCGGCCACCGGCGCACGTACATCGGGGCGCTGCCCGGACAGATCATCCAGAGCCTTCGGCGCGCCGAATCGAAGAATCCGGTCTTCATCCTCGACGAGATCGACAAGCTCGGGGCCGATTTCAGAGGTGACCCGGCGTCAGCCCTCCTCGAGGTGCTGGACCCGGAGCAGAACTCCACGTTCCGCGATCACTACCTCGACGTGCCGTTCGACCTGTCGGAGGTGCTGTTCATCACCACGGCCAACGTGCTCGACCCGGTGCCGCCGGCCCTGCGCGACCGGATGGAGGTGCTCGAAATCCCCGGGTACACCGAGGAGGAGAAGCTGGCGATCGCGCGCGAGCACCTGATCGCCAAGCAGATCGCCAATCACGGTCTGACCGCCGATCAGATCACGATCACCGACGCGGCGATCGGCACGGTGATTCGCGGCTACACGCGCGAGGCCGGCGTCCGCAACCTCGAGCGCGAAATCGCCGCCCTGTGCCGCAAGGCGGCCCGGCGCCGCGCCGAAGGGCGGCTCGACCCGCTGCAGGTGACGCCCGATGTGGTCGTTGAGCTTCTCGGCGCGCCGACGTTCCTGGACGAGGAGATTCACGAGCGCACCAAGGATCCCGGCGTCGCCATCGGCCTCGCCTGGACGCCGGCGGGCGGCGACGTGCTCTTCGTCGAGGCCTCGAGGATGCCGGGGACCGGCACGCTGACGCTCACCGGCCAGCTCGGCGAGGTGATGAAGGAGTCGGCGCGCGCGGCGCTCTCCTGGTTCCGCGCGCATGCGGCCGCCTACGGCGCCGATCCGGACTTCTTCAAGAATGCGGAAATCCACCTGCACGTGCCGTCGGGCGCCATTCCGAAAGACGGCCCTTCGGCAGGCGTCACCCTGGCCGTTGCGCTCGCTTCGGAGGTCACGCGGCGTCCGGTGCGCGGCGACATCGCCATGACGGGCGAGATCACCCTCTCGGGACGCGTGCTGCCCGTCGGCGGCATCAAGGAAAAGGTGCTGGCCGCCAGGCGGGCGGGCATCCGCGAAGTCATCATGCCGCGGCAGAACGAGAAGAACGTGAACGAGGACCTCACCGAGGAATTGCGCCGGGAGCTGACCATTCATTTCGTGCAGAGCGTCGACGAAGTGCTCCTGCTGGCGTTGCTGCCAGGACCCGCGCCGGCCGGCAAGGCGGCGCGAGAGCGGCGCGTGCAGCCGCGGGTGCAGTAGCGAAATCCCAAATCCCAGATCCCAAAGCGCCACAGGGGTCTTGGGACTTGAGACTTGTCATCCGAGCAGCGTCAACCCGGCCACGGTCTTCAGGTCGATGATGTCGCCGGATGCGATCATGTTCCGGATTGCAGCGACCGGGAATGCCTTCGGCTCGAGGTCTTCGTCGGCATCCCGCTGCGCCTGCGGGTCGGCGCCGGTCGGTGCCCGCAGCCCCGTGGCCCGGTAGATGTGCATCTCCTCGTCGCAGTATCCCGGTGTGGGGAAGAAGCTGCCGAGAAAATCGAGCGCCGACGGGATCAGGCCGATTTCCTCGTGGCACTCGCGCGCCGCGGCCGTCTTCGGATCCTCGCCGGGCTTGAGACTGCCGGCCGGCAGTTCCCACGCCCATCGCCCGATCGCATGGCGATACTGCCGTACCAGGACTACCGCTCCATCGGGGGCGATCGGGATGAGCACGACGGATCCCGGATGCCGGATGATCTCCGCCTCCATGCGCTCACCGCGGGGAAGGGTGATCGATTCGACGGTGACGGTGAAAATCCGCCCTTCGAAGACCTTGCGTATTTCAGAAGGCACAATCGGCTTGTCCATCGGTCTACCTTGACCTTCTCGGCGTCTCCGAGTCTTCGTCTCCCTGCTCACCCCAGCCGGGCAAATCCTCCAGAATGGCGGTCAGATCGTCGGGCAGCGGCGCGGTGAACTCCATCCGCCGGCCGTCGCGCGGATGCGCGAATACCAGCCGCTCCGCGTGAAGAAACGGACGCTCCAGGCGCTGGAGCGCCCGGAGATCTCCGGGGACGCGCCGCCGCACGCCTCCATACAGCGAATCGCCGACGACCGGATGTCCGATGGCGCTCAGATGGACCCGAATCTGGTGCGTGCGGCCGGTGTGGATCGCCACCTGGCACAGCGTGACCCCCGGCAGATGGTGCGCACGCGTAATCCTCGTCACCGCCTGCCGGGCGCGCCGCGCGCGCGCGGACATCTTCTGCCGGTTGACCGGATCCCGGCCGATCGGCTCGTCGATGCGCCGGCCGGCCTGGACGACACCCCAGACGAGCGCGACGTACTCCTTTTCGACCTCGCGATCGTGAAACTGCCGCGACAGCTCCTGGTGGGCCGCGTCGTTCTTGGCGATCACCATCACGCCCGACGTGCCGCGGTCGAGCCGGTGCACGATGCCCGGCCGCATTTCGCCGCCGATCCCGCTGAGGTCGCCGATGTGATGCAGGAGCGCGTTGACCAGGGTGCCGGAGGCATGGCCGGCGCCGGGATGCACGACCATGCCGGCAGGCTTGTTCAGCACGGCCAGATCGGCATCCTGGTAGAGGATCTCCAGGGGAAGTGGTTCGCCGGCGACTTCCGAGGGGAGGGTCTCGGGCAGGTCGATGGTGACGCGGTCGCCCTCCCGTACGGGCGCATTCGCCTTCGTCCCCGGCTTCTCCGGCGCGCCGCCACGGCTGAGCACGACGTGACCGGCGGCGATCAGGTGCTGGATCTGCGAGCGGGATCGCCCCTCCAGTGCGGAGACGATGAAACGATCCAGCCGCTGCCCGTCAGCGTCGGGCGGAACGACGAGGTCGACTAAATGGGGTCCGAGGTCATTTTTCGAGGACACTCGACCTCCCGCCCCATTTCTCACGCCGCCAGCGGGCGGCGCGCCTGCTTCGGCGTCTCCGGCGTGCGGCGCGAGAGCCAGATCAGCATGACGATGCCGAGGGGCCCGAGCAGCAGCGAGATGAACTGCGACGTCGAGAAGCCGAACATCTCGCCGCGCGGGTCGCCTCGATAGATCTCGATGATGAAGCGGGACACGGCGTACAGCAGCATGTAGGCCCAGAACGTACGGCCGGGGAACGGCCGGCCGCGGCGTTCCGTCGCCAGCAGCAGGCCGAGGATGAACAGCTCCGCTCCCGCCTCATACAGCTGCGTCGGATGCAGCGGAATACCGAGCGGCGTGCCGACGTTGGCGGCCGCCAGCGGATTCGTGAACGTGACCGCCCACGGGATGTCAGCGGGCTTGCCGTAGCAGCAGCCGGCCGCCAGGCACCCGAGCCGGCCGGTGACGTGGCCGAGCGCGATCCCCGGTGCAAACACATCGCACGTCGTCCACAGTGGCAGCCCGTGCCGGCCTACGTACCAGAAACCCACGAGGACGGCGACGATGAGCCCCCCGTAGAACACGCCGCCCGATCGCGCCAGCGAGAGCAGGTCCGCGGGTGAGCTGCTGAACTGGTCGAAGTCCACGACGAGCAGGAGAAGCTTCGCCCCGAGCAGCGCGGCGATGATGATGTAGATGCCGAGGTCGAGAATGCGGCTGGGGTCGAGACCCCACCTCCTGGCCCGGCGCATGGCCAGCCACAGGCCCAGCAGGTACGACGCCGCCAGCAGCACGCCGTAGGAGTAGATGGTTACCGGGCCGAGGCTAAACAGCTCTGGATACACGGTGTCGTCCTATCTGCAGCAGATCGAGAATCATAAGCGAGACGCCGACCGTGATGGCCGCGTCCGCCACATTGAACGCCCAGAAATGCCATCCCTGCCAGTACACGTCCACGAAATCCACGACGTACCCGGACCCGAGCCGATCGATGAGGTTGCCGGCCGCGCCGCCAACGATGAGGGTCAGCCCGAGGCGCGCGAGGCGCTGTTCGGCCGGCAGCGTGGCGCCGTACCACGCCAGCGCGAGGAGTGCGACCACCGCCACCGCGGAGAGCACGACCGTTCTGAACGGGAAGTCGGTTGCATTCATCAGCCCGAAGGCGGCGCCGTAGTTGTGAACGCGGGTCAGACTGATGAACCCGGCGACGACCTCCATGCTCTCGTGCAGCTCGAGGCGCGAGCGCACGGCGGCCTTGGCCGCCTGGTCGAGCGCGACGATGATCGCCGCGAGAGCCAGCTCGAGGCGAAGCCGCCCGGCCCGTGTCATCACCGGTTAACCGGTTCGGCCAGCGCTTCGACGCAACGGTCGCAGATGCCTGCCCAGTCGGGCTCCGTGTGCACCGTGGGGACGTACCGCCAGCAGCGTTCGCACTTGATCCCCGGCGCTTTCTCCACCTGAATCGTCAATCGGTCCGGCCCGTCGAACGCCCCGGTCTTCAGCTCGACGCTCGACACGATGAAGAGTGTCGGCAGTCCGGCGCGATGCTCCTCGAGCAGCCGGCCCACCGGCCCCTCCGCCTGCAGGGCGACGTGTGCGCCGAGCGAGTTGCCGATGACCTTGTCCTTGCGCTTCTGCTCGAGCGCGGCGTTGACCGTCTCGCGGATCCCGAGGAGCCGATCCCACGTCGCCAGCAGCCCGGCGTCCGCCAGCCCTTCAAGCGTCGGGAAGTCCTCGAGATGGACCGAGGCCGACCGCCGGCCCGGCGCGTGGCGCCACAGCTCGTCGGCGGTGACCGGCAGGATCGGCGCGAGGAGGCGTGCGAGGCCGTCGCAGATCACATACATTGCCGTCTGCGTCGATCGCCGCTGCGGCGAGCGGGCGCCCAGCGTGTACATGCGATCCTTCGTCACATCGACGTAGAAGGCGCTCAGGTGCACGGTGGCGAGCGCGTTGAGCGTCTTGGACGCGGTTGAAAAGTCGTATTCGTCGTACGCGCGGAGGATGCGCGCCGCCGCCTCGGCATAGCGCGCGACCGCGTACCGATCGACCGCCTCGAGCGCCTCGAGCGGCACCTGATCCGCCGCCGGATCGAAGTCGTAGAGATTGGCGACCAGAATCCGGCAGGTGTTCCTGAGCTTCCGGTACGCATCGACGACGCGCGTGAGGATCTCCTTGCTGACGCGGAGCTCCTCCGTGAATTCCGTCGACGCCACCCAGAGGCGGATGATTTCCGCGCCGCTCTCTTTGATGACGTCCTGCGGGGTGACCACGTTGCCGAGGGACTTGGACATCTTGCGTCCCTCGAGGTCGATCAGAAAGCCGTGCGTCAGGACCTCGCGGAACGGCGGCCGCCCCCGTGTGGCGAGCGCCACCATGAGCGAACTCTGGAACCAGCCGCGATGCTGGTCGCTGCCCTCGAGGTACAGGTCGGCCGGCCACGCCAGCTCCGGCGCACGAGCGAGGACCGCCTCGTGGCTGGAGCCCGAATCGAACCAGACGTCGAGGATGTCGCGCTCCCGTTCGAAGGCCGTGCCACCGCAGGACGGACACGTCAGGCCGGGCGGCACGAACTCCTCGAGCGGCCGATCGTACCACGCATCGGCATTGTGCTGCTCGAATACGCGCGCAGCCTGATCGATGATCCCGGTCGTTAGCAGCGCCTGGCCGCACCCGAGGCAGTCGAGCGCCGGGATCGGCACGCCCCACACGCGCTGCCGCGAGATGCACCAGTCCGGGCGGTTGGCGACCATATTGAAGATCCGGTCGCGTCCCCACGCCGGGATCCATCTCACTTCGTGGTCGATCGCGTGCTGCGCGGCGTCGCGCAGCGTCCGGGTTCGACCGTCGGCGCCGGTGATGGACGGCTCGCCGTCCATCCGCACGAACCACTGCGACGTCGCCAGGAAGACGACCGGGTTGTGGCAGCGCCAGCAGTGGGGATACTGATGGGCGAATGTCTCGCGGTGCCAGAGCCGCCCCCGCGCCTGCAGCGCCTCCTCGACGCGCGGGTTCGCGTCGAAGACCCGCTGGCCGCCGAAGATCTCCACCGACTCCAGGAAGTGCCCGGAGGGACTCACGGGCGCATAGATCTCGAGCCCGTATTTCGCGCCCGTCAGGAAGTCGTCGGCGCCGTGGCCCGGCGCCGTGTGCACGGCGCCGGTGCCCTGTTCGAGCGTCACGTAATCGGCGAGGACGCCGACCGAGTCGCGCTCGTACAGGGGATGCCTGAAGCGGACGCCCTCGAGCAGCGCGCCCTTCATCCGCGCGAGCGGCTGTGTGAACGGGCGTCCGACCGTCGCGCCCACGCGTTCGGCCAGCGCTTCGGCGACGATCACGGCCCGTCCCTCGACCTCGTACGCGGCATAGTCGAACTCGGGATGGAAGGCGATCGCCAGATTGGACGGAATCGTCCACGGGGTCGTCGTCCAGATGAGCACCGAGACCGGGCGCCCGGCAAGCGCCGGCATCCGTGCTGCCAGGTCACCCGCCGCGTCGGGGTTCAGCGGGAACTCGACGTAGATCGACGGCGACGAGTGATCCTCGTACTCCACCTCCGCTTCCGCGAGCGCGGTCCGGCAGTGGATGCACCAGTGGACCGGCTTCTTGCCTTTGTAGACCAGGCCGTGCTCCACGAACGTGCCGAGCGCGCGCGCGATATCGGCCTGGTACTGCGGGTTCATCGTCAGGTAGTAGTGGTCCCAGTCACCGAAGACCATCAGCCGCTTGAACTCCGCAGTCATCACGTCGGTGAAGCGGCCCGCATACGCGCGGCACGCCCGTCGGATCTCGCCGATCGACATGTCGCGCTTCCTGGGGCCGAGCTCGCGATCCACCTTGAGCTCGATGGGGAGGCCGTGGCAGTCGTAGCCGGGGAGGTACGGCACGTCGAACCCCTGCATCGACTTCGCCTTGATCACGAAGTCCTTGAGCACCTTGTTGAGCGCGGTCCCGAGATGGATGCGGGCGTTCGCGTACGGCGGGCCGTCGTGAAAGACGAACTTGCGCGCGCCGCGCCGCCGCCGGCGAATCTCTCCGTACAGATCCATCGCGTCCCAGCGCGCCAGCGCCTCCGGCTCGGCGGTCTGCAGGTTGGCCTTCATCGGAAAACCGGTGCGCGGCAGGTTGACCGTGTCTTTCCACTCGGGCATGTCTCCTGAATTCTATAATGTCAGGATGGCCACGCTCGAACGGGCCCGCGCAGCGGTGCCGCACGTTCACGAACAGCTCCTCGATAACGGCCTCCGCGTGCTGATCCAGGAGATGCGCACGGCCCCGCTGGCGTCGGTCTGGTGCTGGTACCGCGTCGGCTCGAAGGACGAGACCACCGGGTTCACGGGGATCTCGCACTGGGTCGAGCACATGAACTTCAAGGGGACGACGAACATCCCGCGGGACAAGGTCAAGGGCATCATCGAGCAGTTCGGCGGCTACTGGAACGGCTACACCTGGATCGATCAGACCACCTACACCGAGACCGCAAGCCGCGAGGCGCTCGACCGGATGCTCTTCATCGAATCGGAGCGGATGGCACGGTGCCTGTACGATCCGGCCGACTGCGAATCGGAGCGCACGGTCATCATCTCGGAGCTGCAGGGCGGGGAAAACGATCCCGACACCGTGCTCGACCAGGAGCTCACGGCCGTGGCGTTCAAGGCGCATCCCTACCGGCATCCCACCATCGGGTGGCTGTCCGATCTCCAGACGATGACCCGCGAGGATCTCTACGCGTACTACCGTCGGTATTACGTTCCGAACAACGCGACGCTGGTCATTGTCGGAGACGTCGATCGGGACGACGCCATGCAGGCAGTCATCCGACATTTCGGCACGATTCCCTCCGTGGCGGTGGCCCGGCGGCCGCTGACCGCCGAGCCGCCCCAGTTCGGCGAGCGCCGGTTGACCCTGTCGCGCGAGGGCACCACCGCGTATCTCAAGGTCGGGTACCGCGCGCCCGCCCTGGGCGATCCCGATTTCTTCCCGATGCTGGTGCTCGACGCGGTGCTGACCGGCGCCAAAGGGCTCAACCTGTGGGCGAGCTTCCGGACACCCCCGCCGCAGCGAAGCGCCAGGCTGTACCGGGCGCTCGTCAACACCGGGTTGGCCTCGTCGGTGAGCGGGGGCCTGGTGCCCACCGCCGAACCGTTTCTGTATACGCTCTCGCTCACCGCGACGGACGGCACACCGCTCGGCCGGATCGAGGAGGCACTGTTGCGCGAAGTCGATCGGGTCCGCGCCGACGGGGTGACGCCGGCTGAGCTGCAGAAGGCGGTTCACCAGCTGCGCGCGCGCCTCGTGTTCGAGAACGACAGCATCTCGAACATCGCGCACCAGCTCGGATACTTCGCGACGATCGCGGACTGGCGGATCTGCGGGTCGCTGGAAGAGCGTATCGGGGCGGTGACGCTCGATCAGGTGGCTGCGGCCGCCGCGGAGCGTCTGACAGCGGCGAACCGGACGATCGGCTGGTTCGAGCCGCTGCCGCCAGGCTCCAGTGATGGCACCGCGGTGTTGGGATGACCACGGCCCGGCGCGGCCTTGCGCCCGTCCGCGCCGTGCTCGACAACGGCGCGGTGGTCGTCGCCAAGCAGTCCCGGACGACGCCTGCCGTGACCATCAACGCCGCCGTCGCCGCCGGGACGATCTACGAGCCCGCCGGCCTGGACGGCATCGCGCATTTCGTGTCCCGGACGATCGACCGGGGAACCTCGTCGCAATCCGCGGATGCCATTGCCGAGGCGCTCGACGGCCGCGGCGTGTCGCTGTCGGTGGCGGTCAACCGCCACGTGCTGTCCCTGATATGCACGTGCCTGGTCGAGGATGTCGAGCCCGTGCTGTCGCTCGTGGCAGACGTCGTCATGAACGCCACGTGTCCCGACGCGGAGGTGCGCACGCGCCGCGCCGAGATCGTGACGATGATTCGGCAGGACGAGGACAATCCGGCCGTCGTGGCTGTCGAGCACCTCCTGGCGGACCTGTACGGCCAGACGCATGGGTACGGACGGCGAGCGCGCGGATCGGTGGCCAGCGTGGAATCGATCGATCGCGCGGCGCTGGTCCGCTTTCATGCCGCGCGCTTCAGTCCACGGGCGCTGTCGCTCGTGCTGGTGGGTGACGTCGCGCCCGATTCCGCGATCGCGGTGGCCACGAAGGCATTCGGTCGCTGGGACGCGCCGGCGCCGCCGCCCGTCGAGCTGCCACCGCCGCCGTCGGCCTCCGGACGTCGCACTCGCGTCATCCCCATGATGAACAAGGCGCAGGTCGACGTCGCCTACGGGTTCACGAGCCTCCGCCGCTCGGATGCCGCGTATTACGCCTACTGGCTGATGAACAACATTCTCGGCCAGTACTCGCTCGGCGGGCGGCTCGGCGACAGCATCCGCGAGCGGCAGGGGATGGCGTACTACGTGTTCAGCAGCTTCGACGCCAACGTCATACCGGGGCCGCTGATGATTCGCGCGGGCGTCAGCCCCGCGAACGTCGATCGCGCGATCGCGTCGATCGATCGGGAGCTCGAGCGGCTTGCGGCCGATGGCCCCACCGAGGCCGAACTGATGGAGTCGAAGCAGTACCTGATCGGATCGATGCCGCGGGCGCTCGAGACGAATGCCGGGATCGCGGCGTATCTGCAGACCGAGGAATTTTTCGGCCTGGGGCTCGACTACGACCTGCAGGTCCCCGGGTTGCTCAGGGCGGTGACGCGGGAAGACGTGCACGCGGCAGCGCGGCAGGCGCTCCGGCCCTCCGAGGCCACGATCGTCGTCGCGGGCCCGTATGCGGGGCACGCTCGATGAGCGTGCCGGTCCGAGCGGTCTTCTTCGACGTCGACTTCACGCTGATTTATCCCGGGCCGACGTTTCAGGGCGAGGGATACGCCCGCTTCTGCCGCCGCCACGGCATCGAGGTCGACCCGTCGCGGTTTCCCGACGCCGTGCTCGCGGCCTCGTCCATTCTGGACGATCAGCATGACCACACATACGACGCCGCGATCTTCGTCCGGTACACGAGGCGGATCATCGAGGCGATGGGCGGGGTCGGCGAGCACCTCAGCACGTGCGCCTCCGAGATTTACGAGGAGTGGGCCGCCTGTCAGCACTTCTTTCTCTACGATGACGTGCCGCCGGCGCTTCGCGAGCTGGCCGCCAGAGGCATCAAGGTCGGGCTCATCTCCAATTCGCATCGGAGCATGGCGTCGTTCCAGCAGCATTTCGACCTGCACGGACTCATTGCCGGAGCGATCTCCTCATCCGAGCACGGGTTTCTGAAACCGCATCCCAGCATCTTCGAATCGGCGCTGAAGCTGGTCGGGGTGACGGCGCCCGAGTCGGTCATGGTGGGGGACAGTCTCGCGCATGACGTCGAAGGCGCCCGGCGCGTCGGCATGCGCGGTGTGCTCGTCCAGCGATCGGCACAGGCCCCGCCGCCCGTCCCGGACGGGGTATCGGTCATCCGCGGTCTGTCAGAATTGCCAGGGCTCTTGTAGCCGAGGCTTTTATCCCGGCGGCCACGTCAGCGCACGGCCCGCGAGCAGGTGCAGATGGATGTGGAAGACCGACTGCCCTGCTTCGCGGTTCGTGTTGAAGACGGTTCGATAGCCGCGCTCGTGGTAGCCCCCATCTCTGGCCAGCGCCGCCGCCATCCTGATCATCGATCCGACCAGCCCATCGTCGTCTGTCGAGAGGTCGTTCAGAGAGGCGATGTGCTTGCGCGGCACGATCAGCACGTGCAGCGGCGCCTGCGGGTTGACGTCCTTGAACGCGACGAGCGTGTCGTCCTGATGGACGATCGCTGCGGGAATCTCGCCCGCAATCAGCCTGCAGAACAGGCAGTCACTCATGGCCGCTGTCATCCCGGCGCTGAATAATAGCCGTTCGCGGGATCCCCTGCAGATCCTCGCGGATCCTGTCGAGACGCAGGCCCTGCCGCGCGGCGACCATCTCACTCACGTCCTCGTCCTGTCCATAACCGAACTCCATGACCAGCCAGCCGCCCGCACGGAGCCTGGCGGCGGCGGTGTCCAGCACGGCACCGATATCGCGCAGCCCTTCAGCGCCGCCGAACAGCGCCACGTCCGGCTCGTGGCGGACATCGCGCGAGAGAGCGGGCTTGTCACCATCCTTCACGTACGGTGGATTGGCGGTGATGAGATCGAAATTGCCGGCGACGCCGTCGAGGTACGAGGTGCCGACGAAGGTGATCTGCCGGGCGACCGCGTGCCGGGCGGCGTTCCGCCGCGCGACCTCGAGCGCCGGCGTTGAGACGTCCGTCGCGACGACGAGGCACGTGCGGCATTCATGGGCCAGTGACACCGCGACACAGCCGCTCCCGGTCCCGATATCGGCGATGCGAGAGGTCGCCTCCCCCCCGCCGCTCAGAAGCCGTACGGACTCCTCGACGATGAACTCGGTTTCGGGACGCGGGACGAGCACCGCGGGCGTGACGATGAACTCGAGGCCCCAGAATTCGCGAAAGCCGACGATGTAGGCGGAGGGTTCGCGCCGCTCGCGGCGGGCAATCCAGGCCGAGAATTGCGGCTCGAGCGTCTCCGGCACCGGCCCCGGCCGCTCGGCCAGGAGACGGGCGCGGTCCCAGCCGAGAATCGTCCGGGCGTACAGCTCCACATCGAGCGACGCATCGGCTTCCGGGATGCCGGCGGCGATCAGACGGCTCCGCGCGTCTGCCAGGGCCTGAAACAGGGGTCGGCCAGAAAGATGGGGTCGGGAGTCATTTTTCG
>Ga0155950_1094_pt1 | contig 17583 bp, 14 predicted proteins | sample RifCSPlowO2_02_FD_107604 | JGI IMG/M metagenome (GOLD analysis project Ga0155950, IMG submission 107604) | Acidobacteria bacterium RIFCSPLOWO2_02_FULL_67_21
CGGATACCTCGATGATGAGGGTCAGGTCTCCAATCCTGGCAATGAAATCCGGGTAGTACTGCCTGTCCTCGCCATTGAGGGTGTACGGAATCGTGAAATTCAGGCCCTGGTTCTTGACGTAGCAGGCAACCTCCGGCATTTCCTCCAGCGCCTGGGCGAGCTTCTGCTCCCACGAGCCGGTGTCGGCCACCACGTGCGAGATGTGGCACTTGCCGGGGTCGGTCGGATAGACCGCCTTGGTCGTGTCGAAGTCGACGTACCGCGTGGACCCGATCGTGTCGTAGGGACGCAGAAGCGGCCGCAGGGCGGGCGTTCCTTCCGAACTGGCCACGATCGCCTTGTAGATGCGGTCGGCCGCGTCGTGCGCGAACTCGATCAGGAGCAGCAGTTGCGGGAAGGTGTTGTCCTTGCACGTCACGCACTCCAGGAGCCACTGCTTCGTGATCCCCAGCAGCTGCGGGAAGAGCCACGCCTGAACCTCGGCGTCGAACCGGTGCTGCGAGGGCCGATCCGTCCGCTGCTCGCCATCCTGCCGGAAGTATTTTTCGAGCGTCAGCTTGGCCAGCAGGAAGGCCACTTCGGCATCCCGCCTGCGGCGGAGATCGTCGAGAGTATGGATGCTGCCCTCGCCAACGATTGGACGGTTTTCGGTCTTGGTCGGCACGTCGGCCGTTGAAAGAGCCAGCCTCGATTCTGGCGAGAAGTGCGCGCGAAGCTTCTGAGAGGGGATTTCGTATCGATACCCTACCAGCCGCGGGAAGGTCATCTCGCACGCGATTCGGTCCTCGAGTGCTCGCACGCGCGTAGGCAGCGCGCCGGGCGTCGGGGATGCGGTGGAGCCTGACGTCGGTATGAACGAGAACGGCACGCCATAGACCTCCGCGTACTCCGGGCTGAATCGCCCGTCGTCATTGACGGCGTAGCTCATGCGCCGCAGCCCTCGGCCTACGACCTGCTCGCAGAGGAGCTGCGTTCCGAACGCGCGCACGCCAAGGATGTGGGTGACCGTGTTGGCGTCCCATCCTTCCGTCAGCATGGACACCGACACCACGCAGCGGACGTGCTCGCCCAGCTTGCCGGCCTTGCCGACCGTGTTCATCACCTCGCGCAGCAGGTCTTCATCGCTCAGGTCGTCGGCGCTGCGGCCCGGGAACCGCTGGCGGTAGTCCGCCTTGAACTCCTCGATCTCGACAGCTGCGATCTTCTTGAACTCTGGCGCCATGCCCTCGCCCGATTCGAGCTGCTCCGAGTCCACGAGGATCGTGTTGGACCGCGCGGACCAGCGGCCGTCCGCTTCGTTGTTGAACAGCGCCAGCGCGCCAGGCACAACGATCTCTGACCCATCCCCCAGGGTCTTCGTCCAGCCCGATACGTAGTCGAAAACCAGCTTGGACACGTTGGTATTGCTGCAGACGACCACGAACACCGGCGGCGTCAGGCCGCGCAGCCGCGCCTCGGTGTTCTGTTCCCACCGCCTGAATGCCTGCTCGTAGTTGCCGTACAGGCTCAGGAGCGCTCCCTGCAGCTCTTTCGGAAGCTTCGGCTCACCGCTGACCGCGTCGGTCTTGCGACCCTTCCTGGGAAGACCCTCGCGTATGCGCGGCCAGAGGTCGCGATAGGTGGGCTGCTCGCCCGTCATCGAGTTGTCGGCCACCGGCACGCGTGGCACCTTCACGATCCCGCTTTCGATGGCATCAACGAGCGAGAAGTCCGAGACGACCCACGGAAAGAGTCTTCCCTCGGGATAGCCGGAGCCTTTCAGGAAGAACGGGGTCGCCGACAAGTCGTAGATCGTCCGGATCCCGATCTTCTCTTTCACCGCCTCGAGACCGGAGAGCCAGACACGCGCCTCCTTGTCCCGCTTCTCGGCCTCGCTGCGCTCCTCGCCGACCAGCGCCTCCGTCTCCCCGTCCGGCTTGCGGCGGTAGCAATGGTGCGCTTCGTCGTTGATGACGATGATGTGCTTCCTGCCGCCGAGATCGCGGCAGACACGCCGGACGATCTGGTCGGGCGTTTCGGTGAAAACACCCGCATTCCCCTGCGTCAGAATCGCTTTGGTCAGCCGCGCGGCGTCGCCATGTTCCCGTGGGAGAAATCCGTGGTAATTGGCGATCACGATTCTGGCTTGCGCAAGCTGCTCGAGCAGGTCGGCCGACAGGACGTCCCGCTGCCGGTAGTAGTTGTCGGGGTCGGTCGGCAGCAGGACGCGCAGGCGGTCTCGAATCGTGATGCCGGGCGTGATGATGAGGAATGCGTCCGAGAAGCGGGCGTCACGGCGATCGACGAGCTTGTTGAGCGCCTGCCAGGCGATCAGCATGGCCATCACGACCGTCTTCCCCGAGCCGGTGGCCATCTTGAGAGCGACGCGAGGCAGGCCTGGGTTCGAGGTGTCGTTCGCTGCCTTCAGGTCGTTCTCAATCCACGCGTCGCCGTACTTCTTCGCCACCTCGGCGATGTAGATCGCCGTCTCAACGGCCTCGATCTGGCAGAAGAACAGCTTCTTCTCGCGCTCGGGATCACTCCAGTACCTGAGGAGCCGGCCGGTTGTCGCCGTCACACCGACGTGCCCACCGCGACGCCACTGGCCGACCCGGTCACGGATGGCGTTGACGAGCCGGCTCTCCTCGAGCCGGTCGCTCGTCCACTCGGTCTCGAACTGGAGCTGCTTCCCCTTCTTCTTGGGCTGGGCGATGGGAATGAAGTACGAGCTCGTGCGCCGCTTCTCGACGATCTCGTTCGTGATCCCTTCCCCGCCGAACTTGAAATGGCGGGCCGGCTCGTCGAACGGAGAGTTCAGGATTGGATTGTCGATGACCACCGGCGGCACGCGAGGAATTTACCACTCCTCTGGGGCTCTGGGGCTCTGTGGCTGGTAGTCAGCGCCGCCGGCGTACCGGCCCCTGGGTGCGCGCGCGCTCGGCCGCGCGCACCGACGCTCGAGCCCAGGCCGCCAGCTCGTCGGCGTCCTCGATGACGTGCGCCGGAACCTGGTAGTAGGACATGGTCATCGCCCTCTCGGCGTAGGGCTTGAACGGCTTCATGCCAGCGGCTTCGTACCGGGCACGGTTGCTGTCGTCCACTTTCAGATACAGGGTGTCGGCGGCGACGATGCCGAAGAAGAGGTCGCCGGCATAGAGCCCGACGCCGCCGAACATGGCACGCGCCCGAACAGCCTTCACGCGTGACAACTGCTCGAGCACGAAGGCGCGGAAGCCATCCGTCACACGCATTGACTTGAGCGTCCCGCGCGCGGCCGAAGGTCTCCTCATGGCACCCAGGGCGCGCGATCTCGCCGTGCTACTTCATCGGCGAGTAGTCGGTCGGTTCGAGGAACACCGACTCGACCTTGACGGGGCCCACACCGGACTGCTTCGCCACAGCGGTCCACTCGGGATCGGCGCGGAAGGCATCCCAACTCTTCTTCGCCGCCTCACGGCTCTGATGCGCCAGCAGGTAGATCAGCGTGGTCTGCGACAGGGGCGCATCCATCGGCTTCCCGTACCAGACGTTGGTCATGCCGTGCCGCTGGAAAAGTCTGAGCGTATGGTCTCTGAACCGCGCGTGCAGCAGGTCGAGTTTGCCTGCATCGGGGGTATAGGTCCGCAGCTCGAACACACGCGTGGCGGCCTGCGCGTGCGCCGCGGATTCTCCAGGCAGCACGCCGCCGGCTGCGAATCCAGCCACGAATGCCGCCGACAGTCCCAACGAGCTCCACATCATTTTCTTCATTGCCAGTCTCCCTACCGCTGGTCGAGCGGGACGACGCGTTGCGGATACATGGGACCGATGTACTCGGCCCGCGGACGGATCAGCCGGTTGTTCGCGTACTGCTCGAGGATGTGCGCCGTCCATCCCGAAATCCGGCTGACCGCGAAGATCGGCGTGTAGAGGTCGATCGGAATCCCGAGCGTGTAGTAGGTCGACGCCGAGTAGAAGTCGACGTTCGGGTTCAGCTTCTTCTCCGCCTTGACGAGCGCCTCAATGCGCTCCGACATGTCGTACCAGGCGGTATTGCCCGCCCGGGCCCCGAGCTCGCGCGACATGCGCCGCAGATGCGTGGCGCGTGGATCTTCGGTCCGGTACACCCGGTGGCCGAACCCGGGAATCTTCTCTTTCCGCGCAAGCCTGGCCCGGATGAACTGATCGACGCGGTCGGGGGTTGCCGACGTGCCCAGCTCGAGCAGCATGCGCATCACATCGGCGTTGGCGCCGCCGTGGAGCGGACCCTTGAGCGCGCCGATGGCCGCCACGACCGACGAATAGAGGTCGGTGAGCGTGGCCGCGGCCACGCGCCCGCAGAAGGTCGACGCGTTCAGCTCGTGGTCGGCGTGCAGCGTCAGCGCCACATCGAAAGCCCGGACCGCGGTCGCGCCGGGACGATCGCCGGTGAGCATGTACAGAAAATTCGCGGCATGGCCGAGCACCGGATCGGGCTCGATGACCCCGCCGCCAGACTTGAGCCGCCCCCAGGTCGCCACCACCGACGAGATCTGCGCGGTCAGCCGCACCGCGGTCCGGTATGCCGCGGCCGGCGCCGTGCCCGCCCCTTCAGCATCGTAGTGCGCCAGCGCCGACGCGATGGTGCGCAGCGCGTCCATCCCGTCGACCTCCGGCAGCGAGCGCATCAGCCGGACAATCGCTTCGGGCAGCCGCCGCGCCGCCGCCAGCTGCGACTGCAGATCGCCCAGCTCGGCGCGCGTCGGCAGGCGCCGGTGCCAGAGCAGGTAGCAGACCTCCTCGAAGGTCGCCGACGCCGCCAGATCGTGGATGTCGTACCCGCAGTACGCGAGCACGCCGCGGTCCCCGTCGAGATAGCAGATGGCCGAGGAGGTCGCGACGACGTCCTCGAGGCCGCCTTTCGGCTTGTCCAATTACTCCTCGACGGGCTTCAGGACGATGTCGCCGCCCGCGTACTGCTGGACGATCGAGAGCAGACCGGTGTACAGGAAGCCGATCTGGAAGAGCACGAGGAAGGGCACGGTGCCATAGATGCCGTTGGCCAGCGCATAGAACACGGTCGCGGTGAAATAGAGCCCAAGCGCCAGCTCCACCATCGGCTGCCAGACGACGCTCTGGCGGTACTTCTTGCCCATCCAGTCGTCGCCCTGCGCCTCGATGCGGTACTTCGGCGTCCGCGCGAACTCCGTCTCCTTGCGGAAGAGCGCCTCGAGCACTGCCCGCGTGTTGTTCACGGTCAGCCCGATGCCGATCGACATCAGAAACGGCAGGTACTTGAGGCGCGTCGTCCAGTCGCGGTGCAGCTCGCGCTGGCACACCATGTAGAAGTTCGCGACCGACGCCGTCGCCGCAAAGAAGAGCGGCACGTCGATCAGCAGCATCTCGTACCAGCCCATGTTGTAGCGGATGACCATGGACGGCGCCATGAGCACCGAGAGCACGCACATGAGCGGGTAGTTGAAGTTGGCGGTGAGGTGGAAGAACGCCTCGGCCTTCACCGCCAGCGGCAGGTTCGACCGCAGGATCTGCGGCAGGACCTTCCGGCAGGTCTGGATCGACCCCTTGGCCCACCGGTGCTGCTGCGACTTGAAGGCGTTCATCTCGACCGGCACTTCGGCGGGCGAGACGAGATCCTGCAGGAAGACGAACTTCCAGCCACGCAGCTGCGCGCGATAGCTCAGGTCCAGGTCCTCGGTGAGCGTGTCGTGCTGCCACCCGCCCGCATCGTCGATGGCCGTCCGGCGCCAGATGCCGGCCGTGCCGTTGAAGTTGAAGAAGCAGCCCGAGCGGTTGCGCGCGCCGTGCTCGAGCACGAAGTGGCCGTCGAGGAGGATCGCCTGGATCTTCGTCAGCAGCGAGTAGTCCTCGTTGATGTGGCCCCAGCGCGCCTGCACGACCGCCACCCGGGGGTCGGTGAAGTGCTGAACCGTACGGCGAAGGAAATCGACCGGCGGAATGAAGTCGGCATCGAAGATCGCGATGTACTCCCCGGTGGCCGACCGCAGGCCCTCCTCGAGCGCGCCCGCCTTGAAGCCGCGGCGATCGGTCCGGTGCAGACACACGATGTCGACACCCGCCACCGCGTGGCGTCGCGCCGCGCGCTCGGCGATATGGGTGGTCTCGTCGGTCGAGTCGTCCAGCACCTGGATCTGCAGCAGCTCGCGCGGGTAATCGAGCTGGCAGACCGCGTCGATGAGCCGGTCCGCGACGTACATCTCGTTGTAGATCGGAAGCTGGACCGTAACGCGCGGCAGCGTGTCAAACGAGCCGGCGGGAAGCGGCAGCCGGTCCCGGTGCTTCATGTACTGATAGACCAGGTAGTACCGGTGCCATCCGTAAACAGCCAGGATAACCAGAACGAAGAAGTAAGTGGCGAGCGTGAGGGTTTCGAGGAGCGTCATCCGATGTGAACCGCCGCGGCGGGCGCGGACGTACGATTATACTGCCGAGTGGCCAAATGACCGACCCCGATTTGCACGATCTGCTCCATCGCGTGCGTGACGGCGGCCTGGATCCGGCGGCGGCGGCGGATCGGATCCGGATGGCGCTGCGGGCGGCGCCCTTTGTCGACCTCGGCTTCGCCCGCGTCGATACGCATCGGGAGGTCCGTCAAGGATTCCCCGAAGTCATCCTGGGCCTCGGCAAGACCCCGGCCCAGATTGCCGCCATCGCCGAGCGGATCGTGGCGCGCGGACAGACGCTGCTGGTCACCCGCGCCACCCCTGAGGCGTACGACGCGGTGCGCGGCGCCGTTCCCGGCGCGGAATATCACCCGGACGCGCGGGCGATCACCTACGCCCAGGGGTCGGTCGAGGCCGGGCGTGGCACCATCCTCGTGGTGTGCGCCGGCACATCCGACCTGCCGGTGGCCGAGGAGGCGGTCGTCACCGCCGCGGTCATGGGAAACCGGATCGACCGTCTCTACGACGTCGGGGTGGCGGGCCTCCACCGGCTGCTCGCCGAGCAGGAGCGCCTCCAGAGCGCGCGCGTCGTTGTCGTGGTGGCCGGGATGGAGGGCGCGCTGCCGAGCGTGGTGGCCGGCCTCGTCAAGGTCCCCGTCGTCGCGGTGCCCACGAGCGTCGGCTACGGCGTGAGCTTCGGCGGTGTGGCGGCGCTGCTGGCGATGCTGAACAGCTGCGCCAACGGGGTGGCTGTCGTCAACATCGACAACGGGTTCGGCGGCGGCTGCATGGCCAGCTTGATCAATCATCTCTAGGGTGCCGTAATCGCGGCGTAGCCGCAGCGGGCGCCCGGTGCACATCAGTCTTTCGGGTTGGTCGCGAAGACGGTCAGCTCGGTGATGAACCCGCGGTCGTCCATTTCGAGCGCCGATTGGACCGCGTACGCAATGTCGTCACCGTGCAGCTTCGTCGGGTTGTTCGTGTTTTGCTGGAGTCCGGCCGTCGCGTAGAAGTCGGTGAGCACCTCGCTGGGATTCACGAGCATCACGCGAACGTTGTACTGCCGCAGCTCAGCGCGCCAGCACTCCGTCATGCCACGCAGTGCAAACTTGCTGCCGTAGTACGCGGTGCCCTTTGCGGCGCCTCGAACGGCCGCCGTCGAACCGATGTTGACGATATGGCCGCCCTTCCGCTCGATAAAATGCCTGGCGGCCTCCCGCGCCATGAGCATGGCGCCGGTCACGTTGGTCGCGAATACCTGTTCGAAGCTGGCAACGTCCATCTCGACGAGCGGTGCGATCACGCCGAAGCCGGCGTTGTTCACCAGAACGTCGAGGTGGTCGAATCTCTGAAACAGTTCCTTGTAACTCCGAAGGACGTCCGCCTCCCGTGCGACGTCCGCGTGGATCGTGTGGGCGCCGATGGCCTTGCCGGCGGCAGCCAGCCTCTTTTCGTCGCGGCCGGTTATCGCGACTTTCGCGCCAGCCTCAATCAGCCTCTTCGCAATGGCGAAGCCGATGCCGTTCGATCCGCCTGTCACTAACGCGGTCGCCTCATTCAGATTCATCGTTCACTCCCCACACTATTGTGCGTTGCCGTGGTGAATTGTCTGGCGTGTTACTTCGCTTGCTCGGCGGCACGAACATCAACCGTCCACGGCATGGTGGGGTCACGCAGTCGACCCCGTAGCGTTCTGCCAGCGCCGACTCCCGTGTGGCTGGCGGGCGCATCAAGCGCAAACCCGAGAGCCGACCGCGGCAAGGTAGATAAACGTCTCGTCCAGCTCCGGCAGAGGCGGCACGAACAGTACTGTCGCCTCCCGCGCGCGGGTGAGGAGAACTCGATACGCGTTCATGCGCAACTGGAACGCGTCGCGAACGAGTTTGTGATGCTTGAGTGCCGGCACGCGAGTGATGGGCACCGCGCTCTCCTGGAACTCCGGCGACACGGCGGGCGGCGTGTGAATCCGCCATTCACGCCATCGTGCGGAGCCTTCGACAGCCCTCCGCCACTGACCGATGCCAGCCTCCTCACCGACGTGGATCTCCTGTCCCGTGCCGATGAGGCCAATGACGACGCACCACTCAGGGACACGATCGGCGAACTCAACGAACAGCTCTGGTTCTGACTTGTTGTGCGCGGTCGCCGTGTCGTGTTTGTGCGTGACCGTAACCATCGCCGCGTCGAATGCGCGCTGAGCCTCGTCGTACACCAGCACGTGTTCGGGTGCCCTACAAGTCAGGTCCGCGCCGGCGAGCCTGACACAAGGCTCGCCCTACGTGCGATCAAGTGCCGCAAGGACGCGCGCAGGTGTGAAGGGTGCCCGGTGGGGGCGCCCGCCGACGGCGTCGAAGATCGCGTTGGCGATCGCGGCGGCGGTCGCAATCGATGAGGCTTCGCCGGCGCCGAACGGAGGCATCTCCGGCCGGTTGATCGTCACGATGTCCACGTCAGGGACGTCGCGGAAGCGGATGGCCTCGAACTTTCCTTGACCGGTGCCGCGGAAGCGAAGTAGCGTCCGCAGCATGGATAGCAGCCGTCGCGACTTCTTCCGGTTCCTCGCCGCCAGCACCGTGCTCGCGCCGTCGGTTCGTGCGTGGGCGCAGCAACTGGCCGTGTCGCACGAACCTGCGGTGCTGATGCGCGCCGCGGACGCGTTGCAGGTGATGGACTTCGAGGCGGCCGCGAGGCGCGCGCTGGCCCCCGCGCACTGGGGCTACATGGCGAGCGGCGTGGACGACGACCTCACGCTCAAGACGAACGTCGAGGCGTTCAGGCACGTCCAGATGAAGCCGCGGCGGCTCGTGGACGTCTCGAAAGCGGATCTGAGCACGGAGGTGTTCGGCGTCCGGTGGGACACACCGCTCTTCATCTGTCCGGTCGGTGGACAGCGGGCCTTCCATGCCGATGGCGAGCTGGCAACGGCGCGCGCCGCGAAAGAAAAGCGGCACACGATGATCCTGTCAAACGTGACGACCTACTCGGTCGAGGAGGTGGCCAAGACGCTCGGGACGCCGCCCTGGCAGCAGCTGTACATGCCGCTGAAGTGGGACGAGACCGAGAAGATGGTGAAGCGCATCGAGGATGCCGGCTGCCCGGTGCTCGTCTGGACGGTCGATCTGCTCGCCGGGCGCAATACGCCAACGATGACGCGCTTCGCCCGCGAGGATACGCGCAACTGCGTGGCCTGCCACGTCAACGGCCCGGGCAGGCCGGTGCACCGGCCGATGTACGACGGCCTTGAAGGGCGCTTCAACCCGCCCGATGCCACGTGGGCGACCTTCGAGCGGCTGAAGGCGCTGACGCGCATGAAGGTGCTGCTGAAAGGAATCGACAGCGCCGAGGATGCGCAGCTCGCGGTGCGGCACGGCGTCGACGGCCTCATCGTCTCCAATCACGGCGGGCGCGCGACCGAAACCCTGCGCGGGACGATCGATTGCCTGCCTGAAGTGGTTCAGGCGGCCAAGGGACGCGTCCCGGTGTTCCTCGATGGCGGAGTCCGCCACGGCACCGACATCTACAAGGCGCTCGCCTCCGGAGCCCGTGGCGTCGGCATCGGACGTCCCTACATCTGGGGCCTGTCGGCGTTCGGCCAGGAAGGCGTCGAGCGGGTGCTCGACATCCTGCGCGCCGAGCTCACGATGACGATGAAGCAGATGGGCACACCGACCGTCAAGGACATCACGGCGGCGCGCGTCGTGCGCGCCTGACTGGTACCGCCCGGAAGCTGGCTGAGACGCCTACGGCGCGGTGACCGCCGCATACCCCGGGTTCTGCGGCTTCCCAAGTCCGGTGTAGCGCAGCCGGTAGAAGCGCATCCCTTCGTTCACCTCGCCAATATAGAGATTGCCCTTCGAGTCGGGCTGCGACGCCAGGCTGTGCAGGTGGAAGAACTGTCGCGCGTTGTGCCCGCCCAGGCCCTGGCGAGCGTCGTCGCCGGGCTGGTGAAGGTGCCGGTCGACGCCGTGCCGACGAGCGTCGGCTACGGCCTGGGCTTCGGCGGCTGGCGGCGCGGCTGGCGACGCTCAACAGCTGCGCCAACGGCATGGTCGTCGTCCGGCGCAATGAGACGCGTTCAGGAACCGTGTGACGGCGTGCGCCTCGCCCGGCCGCGCGCCGAAGGCAGCACCTCGAACCCCATCTGGCGAAAATGGCGGTCGGTGGTGATCGCATGCGTCAGTCGAATATCACGCATGATCACGAAGCTCGTGCAATCGGTGAATGAAAAGTCTTTGTCGCGATACTGAAAGAACATGTGGCGCGCCTTCTCGAAGCGGTCGCTGTCGATGCGCTCCCAGCGGAGACGCGGGCTGCCATCGATCTGTTGCCACCACGCCTTGGCGGCGCCCAGACCAAGTCTGAGCCGAATGAGCGTGAGCGTTTCATCGACGACGAAGTCCGTGGTGACCAGCGTCTGACCCGCCTCGAGCGCCGCGTCGCGCGCCGCACAACATCGGGCGTGCGCCGGGTCCGTGCCGTCGGCACAGGCGATCCAGCCCGCCGTGTCGACGAACAGCGCCTTCATCGCCCGTACAGCACCGCATCGTGATCGGCGGCGGTCCGTCCGTCCGTCGAGCGCCCGACCGCCGGGGCGCGGTAGATGGGGTCGTCCGACAGCGCGACTGGCGGCTGCTCGGAGTCGGTTATCGGCACGATCTGAAACGCTGGCCGGCTCCGGTAGATGACGGTATAGCGCGTGCCCTTCCGCACACGCTTGACCACCTCCGGAAGCGAACCGCGCAATCGTTTCGCGTTAATCGGCACGTTCATGGTGTTTTGGGTCTCTTAAAGGTTAACTCTAGTTAACCATTGCGTTCGGCCGACGTCAATGTCGTACGGGGGCGTCGCTGTACGCCGCGCCCGACCGGCACCGCCTACGGCGCCGTGACCGCCGCATACCCCGGGTTCTGCGGCTTCCCAAGTCCGGTATAGCGCAGCCGGTAGAACCGCTGCCCTTCGTTCACCTCGCCGACGTAGAGATTGCCCTTCGAGTCGGGCTGCGACGCGAGGCTCTGCAGGTGGAAGAACTGCCGCGCGTTCTGGTCCGGTCTGGCCGCCGAACGACGACAGCAGCGTCAGCGACGCGCGGTCGAGCGTCATCAGCACCTTGTTCGAGCCGTCGGCGACGAAGAGTTCGTTGGTCTTCGGGAACACGACCATCGACGCCGCCCCGTACACGTTCGCCGTGTCGCTGCTCCCCTTGCTCCGATTGCGCTTGCCGATCTGCATCACGAACTTGCCCGTGTTCGTGAACTTCAGGATGTGGTTGTCGCCTTTGCCGTAGCCCGCCACCCAGACGTTCCCTTTGTGGTCGGCATATACGCCGTGCTCGGTCGTCGGCCACTCGTGCGCCGCGGTCGGCACGAAACCAACCGAGCCGAGATCCGGCACGAGCGCAGGCAAGCACGCGGCCGTAAGCAGATGTTTCATGGCTGACTCCGGCCCGGATTATATGAGGGTGAAACGCCGCAGGGTACACTGACCATTCCATGAATCCCGGCGCGCTGCGGGCCCTCGAGTTCGATCGCATCGTATCGGTGCTCACCGGCCTTGCCGTCACGCCCACCGGCCGCAGTCGGCTGGCGGCGCTCCATCCGCTCAAAGAGGAAGCAGACGTCGCCGCCGCGCTCCGGGCGACGACCGAAGGCGTCCGGTTCCTCGCCGATCATTCCGGCTTCCCGCTGCGCGCCCCGGCGGACCTCGATGTCCTCCTCGACGCGCTGGCCGTCGAGGGCCGCGCGCTCGAGCCGCTGCACCTCTTGGCGCTCGCCGAGTACCTCGACTCGATCGAGCAGGCGCGCGCGACGGTCGCGAAGCTCGACGCGTCCTTTCCCGTGCTCCATGCGACGGTCGACGCCGTGGCCTCGTTCCGGAGCGAGGCGGCCGGCGTACGGCGCGCGATTGCCGCATCGGGCGAGGTGGTGGATGAGGCGAGCCCGGCGCTCGCGGCCATCCGCGAGCGGCTGCGGAAGCAGCGCGCGCGCCTGCGGAGCACGCTCGACGCCTTCCTGCGCGGGCGCGAGACGGCGAAGTACCTGCAGGAGGAGGTCGTCACCGACCGCAACGGCCGGTACGTGCTGGTGGTCCGCGCCGAGCACAAGTCGGCGATCCCCGGCATCGTGCACGGCGCGTCGGCGAGCGGCGCGAGCCTCTTCCTGGAACCGCTGGCCACCGTCGAGATCAACAACGACATCGTCGCGCTCGAGGAGGAGGAGACGGAGGAGGTCCGCCGGATCCTGCTCGCGCTGACCGACGCGTTCCGCGAGCGCGCGGCGGATCTCGACCGCACGCTGGACGTGGCGACGATGCTCGACACGATCCAGGCGCGCGCGCGGCTGTCGCAACTAGTCGACGGCATCGAGCCGGCGCTCGCGGCCGACGGCGCCCTGGAGCTCCTGGGCGCCCGGCATCCGCTGCTCATTGCGGCAATCCGGCATCGCGTCCTCGGAACCCTGAACAGCGAACCTCGAACCTTCAACCCCCGATCCCCGACCCCCGGTCCCGTCCCCGTCGACATCCGGCTCGAGCCTCCGGTGCGGGTGCTCGTCATCGCGGGCCCGAACACAGGCGGCAAGACCGTCGCGCTCAAGACGACGGGGCTGCTGGCGGCGATGGCGCAGGCGGGGCTGCACATCCCCGTCGAGCAAGGGTCGCGGCTGCCGGTGTTCCGGTCGGTCTTCGCCGACATCGGCGACGAGCAGTCGATTGCGGCGAACCTGAGCACCTTCTCGGCGCACGTCGCCAACGTCGTATCGATGGACCGCGACCTCGAGCTGCCGGCGCTGGTGCTGCTCGACGAAGTGGGCGCCGGCACGGATCCCGTGGAGGGGGGCGCGCTCGGCATCGCGATTCTCGATCACTTCCGGCGCCGCGGCGCGCACCTGATGGCCACCACGCACTACGACTCGCTCAAGTCGTACGCCTCGACGACGGCCGGGGTCGTGGGCGCCGCGTTCGGGTTCAATCCGGAGACGTTTGCGCCGACCTATCGGCTCCTGTATGGATCGCCGGGCCGCAGCCTCGCGATCGAGATTGCCGCGCGGCTCGGCCTGCCGGCGGCGGTGATTGCGACGGCGCGGCAACAGCTGAGCGAGCCGGAGAAGCAGCTCGCGGAGCACCTCGCACGCGTGGACGAGGACCTGCGCCGGCTCGAGCAGGAGCGCCGGGGCCTCGATCGCGAGCGGGCCGCGGTCGCCGAGACCGAGCGCCGCGTCGGCGTCCGCGAGGCGGCGGTTGCCGAGCGGGAGGAGCGGGTCAGGCGCCGGCTCGATGCGAAGGTCGACGATCAGCTGCGCGACGCCAGGCGCCAGATCGACGCGGTGATCGAGGATCTGAAGGCGAAAACGGCCGCCCTCTCGGAGCGCGCGGCGGTGCGCCTGAATGCAGGCGGCACCGTCCGCGCCGCGGGTGTCAGCACAGGAGAGGTCGGGGCCGTCCGGAGCGACGCGCGGGCCGAGCTGGATCGCGTGACGGACCGGCTGAAAGGCGGCGAGGCGGCCGCAGCGCCCGCGCTGCCGTCGGCCCCGCAGGCTCCCGAAACCATCGAAGCCGGTATGCGCGTCACCATCGGCTCGCTCGGCATGGAGGGCGTCGTCAGCGAGGTGCGCGACTCGCACGCGGAGGTCGACGTCCGGGGCAAGCGGCTGCGCGCCGCGCTGCGCGACCTGCGGATCATTGACGCCGGGGCCGCGGCTCCCGCACGTGGGGCGGGTTCGGCCGGAGACGCAATCGCATCGACCCGCGCTGTACGTGGGGCGGGTTCGGCCGGAGGCGCAATCGCATCGACCGGCCGACCCGCCGTCCACGTGCACATCGACCTTCAGCCCCGCAGCGGAACCCTCGGCGAGCTGAACCTGATCGGCGCCACGGTGGACGACGCGCTCGATCGCCTCGACAAGTTCCTCGACCAGTCGACTGTGAGCGACATCCGCGAAGTCCGCATCATTCACGGGTACGGCACGGGACAGTTACGCCGGGCGGTGGCGAAGTACCTCAAGACCCACCCGCTCGTAGAGCGCTTCGAGCCGGCGCCGGAGAACCAGGGCGGCGGAGGCGCTACGATTGTGGTGTTGAAAGAGTAGGTGGCGCTTTTTCCCCAGCAGTTCATCGACGACCTGAAGCAGCACGCCGACATCGTCGTCGTGATCCAGGACTACGTATCGCTGAAGAAGAGCGGCGCGACGTACAAGGGGCTCTGCCCGTTTCACGGCGAGAAGACGCCGTCGTTCCACGTGAACCGCGACAAGGGCTTCTTCCACTGCTTCGGCTGCGGCGCCGGGGGTGACGTCTTCAAGTTCCTCGAGCTGCGCGAGAGCGTCGCGTTTCCCGACGCCGTGCGGATGCTCGCGCAGCGCTTCGGCATGACGCCGCCCGAGGTCGAGCAGTCCGACGCGCAGCGCGCGAGCACCGCGGAGCGCGAGAGCCTGCTGAAGGCGCACGAAGCGGCGGCGGCCTGGTTCCGGCAGCAGCTGGGGTCGCCGGCCGGCGCGCGCGTGCTCGCGCAGATCGCGGCCCGCGGGATTACTCCGGCAACGAGCGACGTGCTGGGCCTCGGCTTCGCGCCGCCGGCACGCGATGCGCTGAAGCAGGCCCTCACCGGCCAGGGCTTTTCGCAGGCGCTCCTGGTGCGCGCGGGCCTGCTGGTCCAGCGGGACGATGGGGGCGCGATCGATCGATTTCGAAACCGGCTCATGATCCCCATCGCGCGGGAGACGGGATCGGTCATCGCGTTCGGCGGCCGTGCGACCGAGCCGGACCAGCAGCCGAAGTACCTGAACTCGCCGGAGACACCGATCTACACGAAGAGCCGCACGTTGTACGGCGTGAACCTCAGCAAGGCGGCGATCCGGGAGTCCGGGTTCGCCATTCTGGTGGAGGGGTACTTCGATTACGCGCAGCTGTTTCAGGCAGGGTTCCAGTCTGTCGTGGCGTCATGCGGCACGGCGCTGACGCCTCCGCAAGCTCAGCAGCTCCGCCGTTTCACGCCGAAAGTCGTGCTCAGCTTCGATCCGGATGCCGCCGGCCAGGGCGCGGCTGCGAAATCGTGCGAAATGCTGGTCGCAGAAGGCTTTGAGGTCAACGTGGCCATACTGCCGGCCGGCGAAGATCCCGATACGTACGTCAGAACGCACGGACGCCAGGGGTACGCCGAACGCCTGCGGACGTCGCGCCCGTACCTCGAGTATCTCCTCGACCGGGCCGCCGCCCGCCATAACCTCAGGAATGCCGAAGGCCGGGCGCGGTTCGTCGCCGAGGTGCTCCCGATCGTCGAGCGAATCCCGGACCGGACGCGGCAGGAGCTGTTTGTGGAGGCGGTAGCCGGCAAGGCCGGCGTGGCGGGCGACTCGATCTGGGCGCAGGTTTCAAAGGCGGTCACCCACCGGGGATCGTCCCTGACGAGCAGCGAGCTGCCGGCCCTGGGGCAGGTTACCAAAGCGGAAAAAGGCCTGATCTGGTGGCTCGTACACCGCCCCGAGCAGGCGCTGGCGGCCCTGCAGTCGCTGGATCCCGGGGATCTGGAAGGCCTGGCCACCCGGTCGGTGCTGGATCTGGCGGTCAAACTGACGGATGATAGGGGATTCTCTCCATCGGTGCTGCTCGAGCGTCTAAACAGAAGTGAGGCGCAGCTCGTCACCGGGATTGCGAGCGAACGCGAACCCCACGTGCACGACGTCTCGGCATGCGCCCTGATCCTGAGGCGGCTGCGCTACGAGCGGGAGCGCGCCGCGCTGCAGCGTGAGATCGATCGCCTGCAGCAGAACGGCGCCGCGGGGCCGGGTGACGAGCTCCAGGCGCTGCTGGTGCGGAAGTACGAGTTGATCCAGCGGATTGACGAACTCGCTTAGTCGGGAGGACTGTGGCCTTGTCGATTGAAGAAAGATATGACGAAGTACGCCAGCTGATCACGGTCGGCAAGGAAAAGGGCTATCTGCTCTACGACGAGGTGAACGAGATGCTCCCCTCGGAGATCACCTCGTCGGAGGATCTCGACGATCTCTTCAACGCGTTCGGCAGCGCCGGCATCGAGGTCGTCGACTCGGAGAAGGCGTACCGCGGCGACAAGGACTTCGATCGCGACGGATCGGAAGACGGTCCCGAGCTCGATCTCACGCCGGGCGCGCTCGACAAGACCAACGATCCGGTCCGCATGTACCTGCGCGAGATGGGCACCGTCCCGCTGCTCACGCGCGAAGGCGAAGTCGCCATCGCCAAGCGGATCGAGCGCGGCAAGCTCGCGATCATCAAATCGATTTCCCGCACCCCGACGATCGCCAAGCGCATCCTGTTCACGGGCGATCAGCTGAGCGCCGGCGAGCGCACGATCCGCGAGCTCGTGATCTTCAGCGACGAGGAGATCACCGACGAGGTGATCGAGGAGCGGAAGGACGAGGTCCTCGCGCAGATCGAGGACGTGCGGAAGGCCCGGGCCAATTACGTGAAGCTCGCCGAGAAGATGGCCGGCACGCCGCGCAAGGACAAGCGCAAGTTCCGGCGGGCCCGCGGCAAGGCGCTTCGCGCGCGCATCGACGTCTCGCGCCGGATCCGCCGCATCGAGTTCACCGAGGTCGTCAAGCGCCGCCTGATTGACGAGGTCAAGGACGCCGTCGACGCCGTCCAGCGCGTGCAGCGCGACGCCGACGCGCTCGACCGGCAGCTCAATCCGAGGGGCAAGACCCGGGGCCCGAGGCTGAAGGAGGAGGAGAAGAAGAACCTCGCCAGGAAGATCAAGGACATCAAGACGCAGGTGCGCACGATGATCGACGAGCTGGAGGAGACGCCCGACCGCCTCCGCCGGACGATCGAGGTCATTCAGCGCGGCGAGGCGCAGGCCGAGGTGGCCAAGAAGGAGCTGGTCGAGGCGAACCTCCGACTCGTGGTCTCAATCGCCAAGAAGTACACCAACCGCGGGCTGCAGTTCCTCGACCTCATCCAGGAAGGCAACATCGGCCTGATGAAGGCGGTCGACAAGTTCGAGTACCGCCGCGGGTACAAGTTCTCGACGTATGCGACGTGGTGGATCCGCCAGGCGATCACCCGCGCGATTGCCGATCAGGCGCGGACGATCCGCATCCCGGTGCACATGATCGAGACGATCAACAAGCTGATCCGGACGTCCCGCGCGCTCGTGCAGGAGCTCGGCCGCGAGCCGACCTCGGAAGAGATCGCCAAGCGGATGGACATCCCCGTGGCCAAGGTCCGTAAGGTGCTGAAGATCGCGCAGGAG
>Ga0155950_1071_pt2 | contig 17390 bp, 12 predicted proteins | sample RifCSPlowO2_02_FD_107604 | JGI IMG/M metagenome (GOLD analysis project Ga0155950, IMG submission 107604) | Acidobacteria bacterium RIFCSPLOWO2_02_FULL_67_21
CCAGCGCCTGGTCCGCCGCGCGCTCCCGCTCCGCCACGTTCGCCACCCGCTGCGACAACGGATAGACCACGGCGGCATACAGGACCACGTTGATCGCGACCGCCGCCGCCAGCCAGACCATCAGGCGCCGGTGCTCGGCCGCCGCGTGCCGCACAAGCCTCATTCCGGGCAGGGCGTCCATCACCGGCCGGCTCCCACCGGCTCCGGCGCGGCGGGGGCGGCGGCCTCCCGGCGCGGCGGACGATACGCGCCCTCGACCACGGCCTGAATCAGGCCGCCGTCGCCGGTCTGCTCCTGCACCGCGAGCACGTTCCGGAAGCCACCCTGCGTCTCCAGCGCTTCGATGAACGCGTCGAGGTCTTCGGCGCGGCGCGCCTCGACACCGACCGCCACGATGAACTCGCCGCCGCGCTGCAGGCGAGGCTGCACCGCCGTAATCCGGACGTCGGGCGGCAGCGTGGCTTCGAACTGCGTGAAGAGATCGGTCCAGGAGAACGCCCGCTGGTCGATGATCGCGTTCGCTTCACGCGCGGCGGCCGCGACAACCTGCAGCTCCTCCGGATCGATCTGCGCCCTGATGCGGGCGGCCTCGGCGTCCAGCCGCGCGGCCTCGCGCTCCGCGTCCGAGGCTCTGGCCCCGAGCGCCGACTGGCGCACCGTCAGACGGACGAGCTGGCCCACGTTGAACAGCGACATGGCGGCCACCAGCACCACGACGAGCGCAAGCCCGGCCCGGACCGCCCGGGCGTTATAGAAGGGACGGGTCGACAGGTTGGCCCGGAGCATCAGGCGCGGACGGCCTCCGGCCGTCGATCCCGCCGCGCGCGGCCCGCGCCGCGGTCGTGGTGGCAGCGAACGAGCATGCCGGCGAGCGGCGCCAGCACCGCCGCGAGATCCGCGGAGGTCGAGATCCGATCCGTCAGCGCAATCGTCTTCGTCGGATCGATCGCCTCCACCGCCATCCCGAGCCGCTCCTCCAGCGCGTGGCGCGCCTGCTCGAGCGCACCGGCCGCGCGCCCGCTGCCACCGAGGAGCACGCGGGCGAATCCCGCCCCCGCAAGTCGATCCTGGTAGTACATCGCGCTCTGATGGACGACGTCGGTCAGCGACTCCTGGTCCTCCTCGGGCCGGTTGCGGAAGAAGATGAGGTCGCCGTCGCGCACGATGGCGATCGACGTGTACTCGGGCCGCATGTGCACGATCAGCCCGTCGCCGGCCGCGCCGCCGGGCGAGGCCAGCACGAGATTCAGCACCGAGAACGTCGCCGTATCGACCAGCCCCGCGTGCACGCCGGCCTCGGCGCACGCCTGCTCGTATTCCTGGATCACGTCCCGGCGCGCCACCAGGGCGACGAGCTCGACGCCGTCCGCGCCGCTGCGGCCGGGTGTGTAGGTGACGCACGCCTCGTCGATCGGAAACGGCGCCGATTTCCGCACCTGCCATTCGACCAGACGATCCAGGTCGTCACGGCGCGACGGCACCCGTTCGAACCGGATCAGCGACACGCGGGCGACCAGGTCCGGCACGACCAGGGCGACGCGCGACGGCCGCTGCGCCACGCGTGCGAGCACGGCGCGCACGGCGGCCGCCACCGCGCTCCGATCGTGGATGTTCTGGGCGCCGAGGCGCGCGGTGACCGCGCCCGCCGGCAGCGCCTCCTCGGCATAGGCCTGCACGCGCAGGCTGCCGGGCCGCCCCGACAGGGCGGCCGCCGACACGCGCTCCGGGGCAATTTCCACCGCGGCGTCGGGAAGGGGGCTGGTGAGCCAGGAGGCCAGGGTCATTCGACGAACGTCACCTTGTTGATCTCTCGCAACGTCGTCTGGCCGCGCAGCACCTTCTCGACCGCGGACTCACGGAGGAAGCGCATGCCTTCCTCGTGCGCGGCCTTCTTGACTTCGGAGTTCGGGCGCCGCTGCAGGATCATCTCACGGATGCGATCGGAGAGATCGAGGAGCTCGCAGATCGCCGTGCGCCCCTTGAACCCGGTCCCGCCGCAGTCGATGCACCCGGCGCCCTCGTAGAACTGCCGGGTCTCGGCAAGGCCGGGGTCGAGCCCGGACTCCTCGAGCGACCGCCGGTCGACGCGCACCGGCCGCTTGCAGCGGGAGCAAATCAGCCGGACCAGCCGCTGGGCCATCACGCAGTTCAGGGCCGACACGAACTGGTAGGGCTCGACGCCCATGTTCAGGAACCGGCCGAGCACGTCGACGACGTTGTTGGCATGGACGGTGGTGAAGACGAGATGCCCGGTGAGCGCCGACTGAATCGCGATCTGCGCCGTCTCGGGATCGCGGATCTCGCCGACCATGATCTTGTCGGGGTCATGGCGCAGAATCGATCGCAGGCCGCGCGCGAAGGTGAGCCCTTTCTTCTCGTTGATCGGAATCTGCGTGATGCCGGTCAGCTGGTATTCGACCGGATCCTCGATCGTGATGATCTTGTCTTCCACCGATCGGATCTCCGACAACGCCGCATAGAGCGTGGTGGTCTTGCCGGAGCCGGTCGGCCCGGTCACCAGCACCATGCCGTACGGCTCGCGGATGTACTTCCGGAAGCGCTTCAGCTCCGAGTCGGGAAAGCCCAGGATGTCGAGCGTCAGCTCGGTGAACTGCTCGCTGATCGACTCCTTGTCGAGGATGCGGATGACCGCGTCCTCCCCGTGCACGCTCGGCATGATCGAGACGCGGAAGTCGATCGTCTTCCCCGGCATGCGGACCTTGAAGCGCCCGTCCTGCGGCACGCGCTTCTCCGCGATGTCCAGCTCGGCCATCACCTTGACGCGCGAGATGATGGCGCTGTGGAACTGCTTGGCGATCGGCCGCATCGCCGGCTGGAGCACGCCGTCGATCCGGTACTTGACGTACACCGCGTCGTCGCCGGTCTCGATGTGGATGTCGCTGGCCCGCCGCTGAATCGCGGTGTAGATCGTCGAGTCGACCAGCCGGATGATCGGGCTGATGTCGCTCGTCAGGCGTTCGACCGTCAGGTTCTCGTCGCCGCTCTCGTCCTCCTTGAGCACCTGCAACTGGAATCCCTCGGTCGCCTCCTCGAGCACCCGCTGCGAGCTCTCGCTCTTCTTGAGGATGGACTGGATGGCCGACGGGGCGCCGACCGTCACGCGGACGGGCGTGCCGAGGACGACGCTGAGCTCATCGATCATCGGAATGTCGGTCGGATCGGACACGACGACGACGAGCGAGCGTCCGTCGCGGCGATACGGCACGAATCCGTAGCGCAGCATCAGATCCGCGGGAATCGAGCGGAACAGCTCCTGATCGATCCGGAAGTCGTCCATGTCGACGTACTCCAGGCGATAGCGTTCCGCGAGGCTCCGCGCGCGCGCGATTTCGGCGGAGAAATCCTCCGGCGTCTGTACCAGGTTGTTCGGATCGACGGTACTCATCCCCCCAGCACCGAGCTCAGCTCGAAGAGCGGCATGTAGAGCGCGAGCACCACCGCGGCGATCACCACGCCCATCACGACAAGGATCACCGGCTCGATCAGGGTGATGAACCGGGCCACTTCCGTCTCGATCTCCTCATCATAGAAGTCGGCGAGGCTGTTCAGCATCTCCTGCAGCGCCCCCGTCGACTCGCCGACTTCCACCATCTTCACCGCCACGTCCGGAAAGTCGCCCCGCACGAGCAGCGCCGACGAAAAGCTCTCCCCCTCGCGCACGCGCTGGGTCACCGACCGGATCTCGCCTGCCAGATACCGGTTCGTCATCGAGCCGCCGGCGATCTCGAGCGCGTTGACGAGCGGGATGCCGCCGCCGAGCAGCGTGGCGAGCGTGCGCGCGAACTGCGACGTCGCGAACTTCCGGATCGTCGCGCCGGCCCAGGGCAGCGTCAGCAGCGCGCGGTCGAGCTGCGCGCGCCGCTCCGGCTGCCTCATCCAGGCTGCGGCGGCCAGCGCGGTCCCGGCCAGCACGGCGGCGATCAGCCAGAGATTCCCGGTGACGACGGTCGAGATCCCGACAATCACGCGGGTCGAGAGCGGCAGCTCCCGGTCGAAGTTCGCATAGAACGACGAAAAGGCCGGGACGACGCGGACGACGATGATCCCGATGAGGCCGACCATCAACACGACGAGGATTGCCGGGTAGATCAGCGCCGAGATCGCGCGGCTCTTCACGGCGCCGATGAGCTTCTCGTACGCGACGTAGCGCCGGATGACCCCATCGAGACTGCCGCTGCGCTCCCCTGCCATCAGCGACGCCGTGTAGATGGGGGGAAAGAGGCCGGCGTGTGCGCCAAAGGCGTCGGAGAGAGCCGTGCCGCTCTTGACCTGCTCGTGCACGGAGTCGAGCGCCGCCTTGAACGACGGGTTCGAGACGCGCTGCCGCAGAATGTCGAGCGACTGCACGAGCGGCATCCCCGCCTTCAGCAGCGTCGCCAGCTCCTGATTGAACACAAGGAATTCCTTCCGCGACACCCGGCGGCGCCCCTGGGGCCGGAGCGACAGCCACGGCATCCCGCCCCGGCGCTGGAGGGAGAGCACGTACAGCCCCTTCTCCTCCAGGTCCCTGCGGAGGCGCGACTCGCTGTCGGCGACGTACACGCCTTCGATGACGTCGCCCGTCGGCGTGCCGAGCCTACAGCGGAATTCCATCGTACCAGTGTGGCATAGCGGTCGGCGGACCTGAAGGTCCGCCTCTACGCTCCTTAGACCGCGCCGACGGCGTGGCGGACGGGTCGCCGGGGCCTCTCCCGTGCGAATCCGGGAAAAATGGTGTCGGGAGTCATTTGGGGGGACTGTCCTCCAAAAATGACTCCCGACCCCATTGTCTATACTCCCGACCCCGTTTTCTATAACGGCTGGACGAACGCGCGGAACACCCGGATCCCGAGCTCGCGCGGGTCGCTGCTCTTCATCGCAGGCAGGGCGGCCGGCACGAACGTCCTATCGACCCGAAGCGTCACCTCCACCGTCTCACCGGCCCCCAGCTGCGCCGCCGAAATGGGAATCTGCCGGAGATCGGTTCCCGACGCCCCCATCGCGAACCGGTCGATCACCGCGTCCCCGATGCGGAGCTCGACCTGCTGCGGCCCGGGCAGCACGGTCGCCGCCGGCTGGTCGGCCTGGAGATAGAACCGGATGTCGCGCTTCGGGTTCCGGAACGACAGCGTGGCCTCGCCTCGAGACCATTGCCATTCGGACGGCGCTCCCTCCGTCGCGATCTCTGCGTCGTGCCAGCCGTCGCGGAAGACGACCATCAGGTTGTCCGTCGCGAGCCGCATATCGAACGTGGCCACCGGGTACGAGCGGCCATCTCCCTCGCCCGCAAGCGGGAGACGCTCTCCGGACGCCGGATTGAAAAGGCCGATCTCCACGCGCGTCTCCCCCACGTACGGAAACTTCGGGATGAACATCGTCCGCGCGTATTCGACCGTGGCGCCCGGCTTCCACTGCGACGGCGGCGTCGGCGGCTGGTGATCGTCGGTCCACATCAGCTCGCCGTCCCCGTCGATGAAATGCGCGAAGACCCAGTACTCGTCGCTCAAGGCCGGCGCATCCGGCGCCACGACAAACCGGTACGTCATTTCAAGGGGGCTTCCGATCGCCGCCTCCCGGCTGCTCACTGAGAGCGCCGGCGTTGCGACCGGCGGCGCCGTGTCGGCGACGCCCGAACAGGCGCCCGCCAGGCCGGCGACCAGCGCGACCACCAGCGATCTTCCAATCGTGTTGAGCATTGTTGGTGAAATTCTAACCGGAAGCGGGCGCCCCGGGGCGCGTTCGTGCTAGAGTTCCCCCCACTGATGGCCGCAGACGCGCTCGGCATGGTGGAAACCCGTGGACTCATCGGCTCGATCGAAGCGGCCGATGCCATGGTCAAGGCGGCCAACGTCGTGCTCGTTGGCAAGGAATACATCGGCGCCGGATACGTGACCGTGCTCGTCCGTGGAGATGTCGGCGCCGTGAAGGCGGCCACCGACGCCGGCGCCGCGGCGGCCCGGCGCGTCGGCGAGCTCATCGCGGTGCACGTGATTCCCCGGCCGCACGCCGAGGTCGAGAAAGTCCTCCCCACCTGACGCATGGCGGTCGAGACCCCTCCCGCGCAATCGGACCAGGATCTGGCCTCAATCGCCGAAGCACGAACGCTGGCCAGAGCTGCCCGACAGGCGCAGGCACGGCTGGCGGAGCTCTCTCAGGATCAGATCGACGCCATCGTCGCCGCCATGGCCGAGGCGGTTGCGCCCCACGCGGAGGCGCTGGCGCGGCTGGCCGTGGAGGAAACCGGCTACGGCGTCGTCGCCGACAAGGTTCAGAAGAATCTCTTCGCAGCGCGCCGGGTGTTCGAGTTCATCCGCCCCATGCGGACGGTCGGCGTGGTCAACCGGATCGAAGAGAAGAAGATCGTCGAAATCGCTGAGCCCTTCGGCGTCGTGGCCGCCGTCGTGCCCTCCACCAACCCGACCTCGACCGCTATCTATAAGGTGCTCATCGCGCTCAAGGCGCGTTGCGCGATCGTGATCAGCCCCCACCCGGCCGCGGTGAGATGCATCACGCGGACGGTCGAGATCATGGCTGAGGCCGCCACCGGCGCCGGCGCGCCGGAAGGCAGCATCGGCTGGATGAGGACGGTCACGCTCGAGGGCACGCAGGAGCTGATGAAGCACCGGGACGTGGCGGTCATCCTGGCCACCGGGGGAATGGGGCTCGTGCGCGCCGCGTACAGCGCCGGCAAACCCGCGTACGGCGTCGGTCCGGGCAATGCGCCGGCGTTCATCGAGCGGACCGCCGACGTGGCGAAGGCGGTGAGAGACATCATCACCGGCAAGACTTTCGATAACGGGGTGCTCTGCTCCTCCGAGAACTCCGTGGTCGTGGACGAGCCGATCGCCGAAGAGGTGCGGCGCGAGTTCGGAGCCCAGGGCGCCTATTTTCTGAACGCTGATGAGATTGACGCTCTTGGCAAGCTGTTCGTCACCCCGCAGCGGCTTCCCAACCCCGCGCTTGTCGGCAAGTCAGCAAGCTACATCGCCGAGAAGGCCGGCCTGGCCGCGCCGCCGGGAACCCGTGTCCTTGTCGCGCCGCTGTCCGGCGTCGGACGCGACTATCCCCTCTCGATTGAGAAGCTGGCGCCAATCCTCTCGTGGTACGTCGTGAAAGACTGGCGTGAAGGCTGTGAGCGCTGCATCCAGATCCTGCGGTACGGCGGCATGGGCCACACGATGTCGATTCATTCCCGGAACGATGCAGTCATCCTCGAGTTCGGCCTGAAGAAGCCGGCATTCCGGATCTGCGTCAACACGCCCGCCACGCACGGCTCGATCGGGCTGACGACCGGGCTCGACCCGGCGATGACGCTCGGATGCGGCGGCTGGGGGGGCAACATCACGTCGGACAACATCTCACCCCGTCACCTGCTGAACATCAAGCGGCTCGCCTACGAGGTACGGCCCGCACCCGCCGTAGGGCGGGTCTTTTCGGACCCGCCGGAAAGCCGGGTCCCAATGGACCCGGCCTACGCCGGTCCCGGAAAGCTTCCGCGGCGGCCGGCCCGGCCGGCTCCGGAAGGTATCCCGGCGGAAGCCCTTGCCGTCCGGATCGACCAGTTCCTGGCCTCCCGGGGGTTCGCCCAGGCCCCGACACCTGACCCTGCGGCCCCGTCGCCGGCTGCCGAAAGCGGCGGGACCGCCGACTTCGTCTGCGAGGAGGATGTCCGAAGCGCGCTTGCCGCCGGCCGCAAACTGCGGATCGACGAGCGCACCATCGTCACGCCCGCCGCACGCGATCTGGGCGAGGCGAATCGCGTGTTCGTTCAGGCGGGCTGGCCGCGCTGACCCCTCCCCTGAAGCCGCCGGACGCTCCTGATCGGCTTTAACTGCTGAATAGACTGGACTTATTTTTGACCGGCGATCGGCGGGAATGGTAGAGTAACGCCTGATGCTGAGCCCGCGCCTCGCCAAGACCGCGGTCACCTTCGCGTCCAGTCTTCTCGTCACCGCCTGTGCCACCCACGGTACGGGCCCTGTCCGGACCGCTTCGACGCCTCCTCAACGGGCGGTGGTCCCGGTGCCGGCACCCGCGCCGCCGCCGTCAGCCCAGCCCGATCCGGTCGTGGAGCTCATCGCGGTGTCGTCACGACACTTCGAGGCCGGACAGCACCAGCTGCAGCTCGGCCACCTTGAAGGGGCGAGAACCGAGTTCAACCGTTCGCTGGAAGTGCTTCTGGAGTCGCCTTTTGGTGGCCGGACGGAGCCGCGCATCCGGGAGCACTTCGATCGGCTGATTGAGCGGATCAGCGCCTACGAGGTCACCGCGCTGGCGCAGGCCGACGGCTTCGAGGAGCAGCGGACCGACTCGGCCACGATTGACGAGCTGTTTGCGGTCTCCACGTTCGAGCCACCGGCGCCGTCGGCGGAAACGACCGAGGCGGTCACAGCGGACCTCCAGTCGATCGTGCATGACATCGACATTCCCCTGAACGCACGAGTGCTCGCCTTCGTGCAGCTGTTCAGCGGCCGCCTGAAGTCCTTCCTCGAGGAAGGGCTGAGCCGGGGCGTGCAGTATCTGCCGATGATCCAGCGCATCTTCCGGGCGGAAGGGCTCCCGATGGACCTGGCCTACGTGCCGCTCGTCGAGAGCGCGTTCAAGCCGAGCGCCGTCTCGCGCGCCAAAGCTCGTGGAATCTGGCAGTTCATGCGCGGCACCGCGCTCGAGAACGGGCTGCGCCACGACTGGTACATCGACGAACGGGCCGAGCCCGAGAAGTCCACCCGCGCCGCCGCCGCGTACCTCAAGAGCCTCCGCGACATGTTCGATGGCGACTGGCACCTCGCCCTGGCGTCCTACAACGGCGGCCCGGGCCGCGTGCAGCGTGCGATGAAACGGTCCGGGCGGAGGGACTTCTGGAAGCTGGCCTCCCCCTCCAGCCGGCTCCTGCCGCGTGAGACGCGTGACTACGTGCCGCTCATCCTGGCGGCCATCATCATCGCGCGCAATCCGGCCCAGTACGGGCTTGAAATCGAGCCGATGGAACCCCTTCGGAGCGAAACGGTCACGCTGTCCTCGGCCATCGACCTGCGGCGGGTCGCCGAGTGGGTGGGGATGCCGGTCGAGGCGATCCGGAACCTCAATCCTGAGCTCCGCCGCTGGACCACCCCGGTGAGGGCCGCTGATTACGAGCTGAAGGTCCCCGCCGGCACCGGCGATATCGTGCGGGCGCATCTGGCGGCCACCGATCCGGCGGATCTGGCGCCATTCAACTGGCATACGGTCAAGAAGGGCGAGACCCTTCTGTCGATCGGACGGAAGCTCGGGGTCAGCCGCGCCGACCTCGCCGATGCCAACTACCTCTCGGCGCGGGCCAAGCTGGCGATCGGGCAGCGGCTCATCATTCCGCGCGCGCCCTCGCTGGTCCTGGCATCGCGAACGGACACTCCGCCGCCGGCGCTCGAGACCGAGCCGGCCGCCGAAGTGCTGGCGGCCACGAATACGGCTCCGGGCGCGACCGCGACTACCCCAGCGTCGGTGACGTACCGCGTGAAGCGCGGCGACACCCTGTTCGCGATTGCGAAGCTGTACCGAACGACGGTGGCGTCGCTGAAGACCTGGAACCGGCTGCGCAGCAACTCGATCCAGGTGGGCCAGCGCCTGACGATCTTCACCAGGACCACGGCGGCGGCAACCAGCTAGGAGTGTGCGCGGCAGAACGGATTCGGCTGCGGTCCTCCGATCAGCACCGCGGAAGAACCGGCTCTTCGCCAAACGATTCGACGACCCGCGCCGGGGCCCCAACCCAGCGCGGGTCGCCGAGCGCCAAGTGAAGGGCCCGGTCTTCCACGACGTCCGACCGGAGCGCCGGTTCGAACGACGGGCGGCCCAGGCCACTCTGGCCGCTGGATCTGGTGCGGATCTCCGACAGATCTACACCGATCTGAGAAATGCGTTCGATTCGACTGCCCGCACGTCCGCGGGACGGTGCGCCGCGACCACGCGGTGCTAACTATAACTAAGCCGCTCGTTCAGTCGCGCCCGGTCAGAGCGCGTCTTCGCCGCGTTCGCCGCTGCGGATACGAATCACCTCGTCCAGCGAATTCGCAAAGATCTTTCCGTCCCCAGAGTTCCCCGTGTGGGCGCTCTCTCGTATGGTGCGAATGACCTCATCAACGAGTCGCTCCGGGACCACCAGTTCCATCTGGACTTTCCTCGCGTACAAGACACCTTCGTCTTCGATGCTGTCGGGTGTGCTGCGGGCGCGCTGCCGTCCAAACCCTCGGACGTCGAAAACCGTGATGCCCGGAAGATCCGGGATTTGCTGGAGGGCGGCAACAATCGCGGACAGCCGGAACGGCTGGACAATCGCCTTGATCTGCTTCATGGCACCCTTCTCCCCCAAGGGCCGCAGCCTCCCTCTATCCTGGGGCCGTCTCCGGATCCCAGGCTAGATTTCAACGGCGGCCGGCTCTCTGTCGAACCAACGGTAGACGGCTGGGATGACCAGCAGCGTCAGCAAGGTTGACGTGATCAAGCCCCCAATGACGACGGTTGCCAGCGGCCGTTGCACTTCCGCACCCACGCCAGTCGAAATCGCCATCGGCAGGAACCCCAGGCTGCCGACCAGCGCCGTCATCAGCACTGGCCGAAGCCGTGTCGTCGCCCCCTCCCTGACCGCGTCTTCCACAGACAGGCCTTGCTGGCGCAGCTGAGCGATGTAGGTGACCAGCACGACGCCGTTCAGCACGGCGACGCCAAAGAGGGCAATGAAGCCGACGCCGGCGGAGATGCTGAACGGCATGCCGCGGGAGAGCAGCGCCAGAATCCCGCCGGTCGTGGCCAACGGGACGTTCAAGTAGATGAGCAGCGCCGGCCGGATCGAGCCGAAGTTGAAGTAGAGCAGCACGAAGATGACCAGCAGGGTCACAGGCACGACGATCGTGAGCCGCGCCTTGGCGCTCTCCAGCTGTTGAAACTGGCCGCCCCATTCGATCCAGTACCCTTCGGGGAGAGGCACCCGGTCTCCAAGGGCCCTTTGCGCGTCGGCCACGAAGCTGGCGATGTCGCGCCCCCGCACATTCGCTTCCACGGTGATCCGGCGGTGCACCTTCTCGCGCCCGATTTGCAGGGGCCCTTCCTCCGTTACCAGATCCGCCAGCTGGCTGAGCGGGATGAAGTCGCCCCGGCTGTTCCCGACTTTGATGTTGTTGACGGCTCCGGCGGTGGCCCGATCGAGGGCGTCGAAACGCACCTGGAGGAAGAATCGCTTGTTCCCCTCGATGACCTGCCCGACCACCTTGCCGCCGATGGCTTCCACGGTCTCCAGGACGTCCGAGGCATCCAGGCCATGGCGGGCGATCGCGTCGCGCCGGATGTGGATGCGCAGGTAAGGGAGCCCGCCCACGCGCTGGGCCCGCACGTCGGCGGCTCCCCGAATGGTCTGCAGCACGCCCTCAATCGCCGTCGCCTTCTGGTTCATCAGATCCAGATCCTCGCCGTACAACTTCACGACGACATCGGATCGCGATCCGGCTTCCATCAAGGTCTGCATGAGCATCTGGATGGGCTGGGTGAAACTGTAGACGGCACCCGGCGCTTCCTTCTGGAGGGCCTGGTCCATGGCGGCGATCAGTTCTTCCTTGGTGCGCTTGGTGGGCCATTCGGCGATCGGCTTGAGCATCACGTACGAGTCGCTCTCCTCGATGCCCATCGGTTCGGCGGCAATCTCCGGGCTGCCCGTCCTGGTGACCACCGTGGTCACCTCCGGAAACCGCAGCAGCACGCGTTCAACGACTGAATTCGCCCGCAGGGATTCGGTCAGGGACGTTCCGGGCAGCCGGAACGACGTGATAAGGATGGAGCCTTCATCCAGCTGGGGAATGAACTCCCCGCCCAGGAAAGGGATCACACTCAGGGAGGCCGCGAAGAACACCATGGCGATAGCGAATGTCACCAGGGGACGCCGCATCGCCTTCTGCAGGGCCGGAGCATACGCGGCGCCAAACCAACGCATCAGCCGTGTGTGCTCCTCGGGAACCCGCTTTCGGAAGACCAGCCAGCTTAAGACCGGCATCAACATCAGCGCGATGACCAATGACGCGGCCAGGGCGAACAGCACCGTCTGGGCCATGGGCCTGAACATCTTGCCCTCGGTGCCCGTCAGCATCAGGATCGGCACGTAGACGAGGGAGATGATCAGGACGCCGAAGAACACCGGCCGCGCTACCTCCTCGCCCGCCTCCTGCACGACCTCCATGACGCTCTCGGTCGGGTTTCGCCTGCCCAGCCGGCGCAGGATGTTCTCCACCATGACCACCGAGCCGTCCACGACCAATCCAAAGTGGATCGCACCCAGGCTCATCAGGTTCCCCGATATCCCCGCCTGAACCATCCCCGTGAAGGCAAAGAGCATGGACAGCGGGATGGCGGCGGCAACGATCGCGCCGCCTTTCACGCTTCCGAGCAAGAGCAGCAGCACCGCGACGACGACGAGACCGCCTTCGACGAGGTTCTGGGTCACGGTCCGGATCGTCCTTCGGACGAGATCGGTTCGGTCGTAATACGGTTCGATCCGTACTCCGGCGGGCAGGGAGCGCTCGATGTCCCGCAAGGATTCCTTGACGCGGTCCACGACGATCCGCGCGTTCTCACCCATGAGCAGCATGGCGACGCCGATCACGATCTCGCCTTCCCCGTCCTGGGAGGCAAGGCCCTGGCGCACCATCGGCGCAAACCGCACCTGAGCCACGTTGCCGACGGTGATGGGCGTGCCGGTGTCGGAGACCCCGACGACGATCTGCTCGACATCCTGCAGGCTCGAGATCAGTCCCTCGCCGCGAATCAAGGATTGCGTTTGTCCCGGACGCTCCAGGTAGGCCCCGCCGGCATTGCCATTGCTGGCCTCGAGGGCGTGGATGATCGTGGAGAGGGGGATCCGATACGCGGCCATCCTGTCGCTGTCGACCTGAACTTCGTAGGTCTTCAATTCCCCGCCGTGCACGTTGACCTCGACGACACCCGGGACGGAGCGCAGCTTGGGCGCGATGTCCCAATCCAGGATGCCGCGCAGCTCCATGGTCGACAGGCCGCCGCCGGTGACTTTGAACTGGTAGATCTCTCCCAGTCCGGTCGAAATCGGTCCCATCTCGGGTTCGCCCATGCCGGGTGGAATCAGCGCCCGCGCCTGGGGCAGCCGCTCCATCACCAGCCTCCGGCAGAAATAGAGGTCCATGTCCTCCCTGAAATAGACGGCCACGTAGGAGAAGCCTTGCTTGGAGAGGGAATAGACGTTCGTGATGCCGGGCAGACCGCTCATCGACCACTCGACGGGGAACGAAATGTACTGCTCGACCTCCGGAGGTGAAAGGCTCGGCGCCCTCGTGAGCACCAGCACCTGGTTGGGCGTGATGTCGGGAACGCCCTCGATCAGCAGATCCCGCATCGAAAAGGCGCCGACCACGACGACCAGGAGCGTCGCCAACAACACGATGAAGCGATACTGGAGGGCCCAGGTCACGAGGCGCTCCATCGGCTAACCCTCCCCCATCTCCTTGTTCATCCGGATGGACTTCAACTGGTACGCGCCTTGAGTGACGACGGGTTCCTTTTCCGCGAGGCCGCCGAGAATCTCGGCCTGGCCGTCGGTCACTTTGCCAACCTGGACCTCCCGGATGCGAAACGCCTGCTCCGACTCCCCGACGAACACGACGTTCCTCCCCTCGATCTGCTGAATCGCCGCCACCGGCACGGCCAGCACCTTGCGGCTGAACGTCGTGGGCACATCCACCGTGACGAGCATGTCCAGCTTGAGCCGTCGATCCTTGTTGGGCACCACGCAGCGGACCAGGGCCGTGCGCGTCTTCGGATCCAGGGTGTCGCTGATGTGGGCGATCGTTCCCGAGAATGTCTCATCCGGATATGTGTCCACGGAGATCTTCGCGGTCTGTCCTGTCCGGATCCGTCCCAGATCCTTCTCGTAGACCTCGGCCTGCACCCAGACCTCCGACAGGTCGGTGATGGAGAACAGCTCCATGCCGGGATCGACCACATCGCCCGGAGCCACCTGCAGCCGAATCACCACGCCGGCAAAGGGCGAGCGGATCGCGGTGACCGAAGTGTGTTGGGGTTCGTCGTCCGAGATCCCGAAGCGGCGCAACTTGGATTCGAGGCCGGCCCGCAGACTCTCCTGCGCCTTGATGGCTTCCAGCATCGCGTCGTATTCGGCCTGGGCGAGCTCGAGTTCCTTTTGAGACACAGCGCCGATCGCCGCCAGGCTCTTGCTCCGTTCCAGCTGCCGCGCGGCGTTGGCCCGCTGGACGTTCAGCCGCTCGATCTCCGCCTGGGCCGCGAGATGCTGGGCGGAGGTTTCCCCCGCCTCGATATTGTCCAATCGGATCAGTGGCTGGCCGCTCTGCACCCGGTCCCCGACGCGAACCAGCACCTCTTCGACGCGCCCTCTGGAAAAGGGACGCCCGTAGCCGATTCTGCTGTCGATCGGCTGCACGGTTCCCATGACGTGCAGGTACTCGGTCAGTTGCGTGAGGCTCGCCGGGGCAACCGTCACGCCGGCATTCGCCTGCGCCTCTTTCGCCATCTCGACCACGTTAATATCCCGCTCCGGCGCCGTGCCGCCGTCCGGCCCCGGCGAGCAGGAAACGAGCGGGAGGATGAGGAAGAAGGCCAGGGATGCTTTCTTCATCGGAGTGACCCTCCTACCGAGGCTTCCAATTCGGCAACGGCCTCGAAGAGCTCCGATTGCAGGTCGAGGTACGTCAACTGCGTTTCGATCAATCGTCTCTGCTCGACGAGCACGTCCAGGACGCGAAATTGGCCGAGGGTATACGCCTGCCGGAACACCGCAAGGTTCTTCTCCGACTGTCCGATCACGCCCTGGTCGAGAATATCTACGGCGCTCCTGGCGGATTGCCACCGGCGGAACGCGGCCTCGACTTCGAGGCGGACGACCGACTCGAGGTGTTCCCGCCGGAGGCGCGCCGCCACGCTCCTGGCCTGGGCGGCTTCGATCGCGCCCTGATTCCTCCTGGGCGGAACGAGAAGGACGGACAGACCGAAGGTCAACACGTTGTCGCGGCCCCTGACGGGAACCAGTTGGCCCGCGGCGTTGTAGCCGAGCTGATCGAAGCCGCTGTCGCTGCGCACGTAGCGGGCGGATGCGGTGAGGTCGGGCTTGCCCTCCGCGCGGGCCAGCGTCTCTTCGGCGACGGCCTGCTCTTCCACCAGCCGCAGCGCGTGCAGGTCGGGGCGGTCTCGAAGCGCTCGTTCCTGGAGCTCGGACAGACCGCTCGCCGTCGCGGGTGGAGGCACGGCGGTTGCCAGCTGGAGCGGTTCGGCCGGCGCCGCTCCGACCACCTTTCTCAGCTCGAGCAATGCACGATCCGCGCTGTTTGCGAGGACCACCTGCTGCACTTGCACCCGACTCAGATCCGTGAGGAACAACTGTCCTTCGAGGGGCGCGGCATCGCCGTGCCGCACCCGCATGTCGGTGAGGGTGTAGTACTCGCGGTTGGTCGACAGCAGGCGCTGGATCGTTTCCAGCTTGCGCTGCTCACGCACCGCTTCCGCGTACCTGACCTTCACGTCAAGCGTCAGCAGCCGAAGATGGTCGGCCAGGTCGGCCTGGACGGCTTCGGTGGATTTGTGAGCCACCGCGATCCGTTTGTCGCGCTTGCCAAATGTCTCGATGGTGTGAAAATACGCGGCGGAGAACGCTTGTTCGCCGGCGCTGCCCAACGGCCTGCCGGTGGACTCCTCGATCTCCACCGCCGGGGCCGGCCGCACGCCTGCCTGACGCAGCAGGCCCTGCGTTTCGGCCACGCGTTGCTTGACCGCCAGGAACTCGCGATTCCGCTGCGCGGCCATGCCAACCAGATCGGCAACGCTCAGCGCGGAAGGGGCTGTTTGCGCTCGCGCGAGGCTCGCGGCAGCGCAAATCGACACGGATACGATGACGAGCTGCCTCCAAGTCATACCGATTCCCTCAGTCGATGTTGTCGGATCCGCTCCGTGTGGCGGGTGGCAGGGCTCTTCCGCCAGATTGGCGCGCATGAGAGCACGCCGCCGACCCGGACGGCCGTCACGAGAGGACCGAGCGTTCGCTCGGGACGAGTGACAGGACGCAGCTGTCGTCAGGCTGGCTGGCAGACCAGCGAGAACAGCGCATCATCGGCGGCCTTCGAGCACTTTCCGTACCACAGCCGGAGAATGCTGTGCACCAGCGTCGGGGCCGCGATGACGTGCGCTCGACGTGCGGGATATTCAACGGCGAGGAGGAAATCTCCCCATAAGGCCCATGTTCCCGGCGCCGCGCCGTTAGCGTCGTGGGTTGCGGGCTCTACCTCTCGACGAGGCTCGGGGTGCCTGAGCAACGTCGAAGGCGGCCCGCCGCGCGTCCGCGGGACTGAATAGTGTCCGCGGCTACCTGCATCTGAAAAATGTCCTAGAACATCCTCATGCCGTTTGACGGCCCTCGTCCGATCCACCCCCCGACCGCGTGCGGAGCTGGCGGATGCTCTGCTCGATCCGCTCGGCCAGCTCGCGCTCCTGGCTCAACATCCGCAGCGTGTTCTGGGCTTCCTGAATCACGAACTGCACACCGGCCAGCCGCTCGTTCAGGTGGTCGACGACCGCTTTCTGTTCGCTGACGGTCTCGAGATTCACCCGGACGTCCTCGAGCAGATTCGTGATGAGCGTGGCTTTCGCCTGGACCTCGTCCACGTCCCTGCGCCTGGCATCGATGGCCGCGATCTTCGCTTCGGTCTCGGCCGCCGTGGCCAGCAGCTCCTGCACCTGGCGGCGCAGTCCGGTCACCTCGTCGCGGTGCTCCCGCACGTACTGCAGATCGGCCTTGCTCCTGGCGCTGATCTCGTAGACCGATTCGAGCTCCGCGCGCACCGCCGCCACCACTGATTCCCGCTCGACGAGCGCCTTCAGCTGCTCGTCGATGTCCCCGGATTTCCGCGTCAGCTCGGCCATTTTGGTCTCGACGTCGGCCAGCTTCTTCTCCGAGAAGGCCAGCTGGGATCGCCGCTGCTCGAGCGCCCGGTACATCGCCTCGGCCCGCCGCAGCTGATCCTCGGCCGCATCGGCCTGGGCGATCGCCTCGCGCTGGCGCCCCTGCACGCGTGCGAGCTCGCCGAGCAGCTCATCGCGCGCCGCGCCCGCCCGCGCCACCTCCTCGCTGAGCGCGCGGCTCTGCTGCATCCGCTCCGCGACCTCGGCGGCAAGCGTCCTGCTCGCCTCTGTGAGCTCGATGAGCCTGGCCTCCTGGCTGGCGAGCTCGGTCTCGTCACGCTGCACCTGTCTGACGCGCTCGCCGGTCTTCTCGACCCGGTCCTGAAGGATCGACAGCCGGATGTCCATCGGCAGGAGCTTGCCCTGAAGGGCCGCCACGCCTTCGAGCTTCTGCTGGGCGTCGACCATCTGCG
>Ga0155950_1051_pt3 | contig 16845 bp, 13 predicted proteins | sample RifCSPlowO2_02_FD_107604 | JGI IMG/M metagenome (GOLD analysis project Ga0155950, IMG submission 107604) | Acidobacteria bacterium RIFCSPLOWO2_02_FULL_67_21
GCCGAACGCGCCATACGACCCGTACTGCAGCTTCACCAGCAGTGAGTTCAGGACGCCGCGGTTGGTGATCCACCCTCGCAGCAGCGCTTCGATCGCCTCCGGATCAACGCTGTCGCTGGAGGTGGCCGAGAAGCTCACGGCCGCCCCCGCCGCGCCGGTCGCCAGCGTCGACAGGTCTCCAGGCACCGTCAGCAACGGCGGGGTCGTGTCCTGCACGATCACGTCGAAGGCGGCCTCGCTCGTGTTGCCGGCCGCATCGGTCGCCGTGCACGTCACCTCGGTCGTCCCGAGCGCGAAGATGGTCCCCGGGGCGCGCGAGCACGACGGCGTCACGGCTCCATCGACATCGTCTTCGGCCGAGACGCTGAAGCTGACGGTGATGCCTGCGGCTGAGGTCGCCTCTTCGGTGAGGCTGCCCGGCGCGGTGATGACGGGCGCGGTCGTGTCCTCCGGCTCGCATGGATTCATCGCCAACTCGCGCAGCTCGCATTCGTCAAGCGCACGGCTGTAGATGCGGACCTCATCGATGAGGCCCTGGAAGGTGTGGGGATGCCCGAGGACGTCGTGGCGATCAACCCCGATATACAGGTCGCCGTTGGTGGTGCCGATGGGGCCGGGCACCGGGTACGTCGCCGCCAGCACGCCATCCACGTACACGCCTGATTCCAGTCGCAGATCCGGCCGCCGGCATCGATGGCCACAAACGCGTCGAGCGCCTTCTCGGTGACGAGCCGCAGCTCCGTCTCACGGTTCCGAAGCGTGGCAGTCTGGTGCGCGACCCGCTCTTCCAGCGTCGCGTTCAGCGTGACGAGCGCATGGCTTGCCTTCTGCCGCGCGGCGTCGGTGGAACCGATCGTCGTCGCCACGGAACCGATCACGGACGCCATCACACCGATCGTGAGCACCACGAGGAATGCCGTGCCGAACTCCACCCCGTACAAGTTCGCACGCTGACCCTCGACCGTCAGCCATCCCAGCAACACGGGAAGCGGAACCGCAATCCACAGCAGCCGTCGCGATGCGAAGCCGCCAAGATCGTCCGCGCGAATCACGGCCATCACGCCGGCCGGCGGGTCGCGCCACAGCACGCCAATGGCCAGCACCACGATCAGCACGGCGGTGTGGAATGCCACAGCCGTGTACGAGGACGCTTCCTGGTACAGCGCCTCGACATGGTAAAGATACCCGACAGAGGCAACGGACGACACGAGCATCGCCGCCAACGCAAGCGGGTACGCGATCCAGGTGCGGCCGCGCGCTACGCCTAACGCGGTTCCCAGAGCCGCGAAGCAGAACGCCGTCGTGGGGGCCATGCGACCCGCGGGAGGGGCCGTGGCCGTCTCGTCCAGGAACATGAGCTCGTCGATGCCGAGATCCCAACCGAGGACGTACTCGGTGAGCGTGAGAACGCCGATCAGCGCGACGAGGAGGCCCAGCACACGGGACAGGAGCGGACGGACGGCCGCGGTCCGAAGCGAGGCGCCGGCCAGGATGAGCGCCAGGGCGGTATTGACCTTCATGCTCACGCCAGCCGGCAATGGCTGTTTCAGCCATCCGACGTTGAGGATCCAGCCGATGAGCACCGCACATCCGCCGGCAAGAACCACCAGACCGGCCAGGTGAGCGATCGCGCCTACTTCCGCTCGAAGATGAGAACGTGCTGCCACGGAAGATCCTCGTTCACCCTTGCCAGCCTGAACCCTTCGTGCTCCACCTCGAGCTTCGCGACCGCGACCGACATCTTGTGGAGCGGCAGGATCGGCACCGAGGGATCTTCCTCACGGTATTCCAGCAGCACCAGGCGCCCCTGCGGCTTCAACGCCCCATGCAGCTTCTGCAGCATCGCCTGCGGCGCCTGGAGCTCGTGGTACACGTCGACCATGAGCGCCAGGTCGAGCGATGCGGGCGGCAGGCGGGGATCGTCCTGAGTGCCCAGGACCAGCGTGACGTTGTCCAGGCGCATCGTCTCGACCTTCTCGCGGATGATGTCGAGCATGCCCTGCTGAATGTCGTTCGCGTAGACACGGCCGGACGGTCCGACCATCCGGGCCATCCGCAGCGTGAAGTAGCCCGAACCGGCGCCCACGTCGGCGACCGCTGATCCCGGCGTGATGCCGATGATCCGCAGCGCCTGGCCCGGCGCCTCCTCGCGGTCGCGCTGCATGCGATCCAGCCACGGCGCGCCCGACACGCCCATGGTGCCGGCGTACACCCGGCCGCTGACGGGATGAACCCCTTCGCGCTGGCGCGCGGCGGTGGCCGTTGAGGCCACCGCCACCGCCACAAGGACGACGGCAAGCCGCTGGATTCCTGCCTTCATGCGATGGCCGGAGGAATGGTAATTGAAGTGGTCGGCCGGCGCACGATGAAGTTGCGGCCCGCGAACAGTGCCGGCCGATCCTCGTCACCGCGCTGGTCGTTCTCCACCGCCAGCCCGGTGACGGTAGGAGGTTTGCGTCGGCGTTCGTGATGGTGCCGTTCTTCGCATCGTTCGTCGCACTGGGGGCCTTCGCGACGGGCCCGGGTGTGCGGACACGGACCTCCCTGCCGCTCGTGTGGGGCGGGATGTTCGCCGGCATTCCGCTGTCGATCCTTAGAGGAGCGCCCATACCGGCGGGAATGTCGCCAGAATGCCGATTCCCGTCAGTATCAAGGTGAGAAGGCAGACGGGGCGCGGCGCGATCGTGCGATCCCCCCACCGGAGGTGAAGCGCGCCCCAGGCGATCAGCCACACGGCGGTTGCGAACGTGGTGCGGCCGGACACGCCACCTGCCCCTTCGTGCAACGCGGGAGCGGCGAACAGACCGTTTTCGTTCAGGAGCACGAACATCCCCACCGCACATGCGCCGATGCCGGCGGCAAGGAACGATGCCATGGCGCTGCCGTTCGTCATGATGAGGCGTTCAGTCGCAGGTTCGATGGGAGCAGTCTTCGTCATCGCCGCTCTCTCCGGCATGGGTTCATTGAAGAGGAGCGACCTTGTTCACGAATACGCCCATCAGCGAGACAAAGCCGACCAGGGCGACACAGACAGCGAGCAAGATGATCGCCATGGTTCGCAGCGACGCATCGGCAACGGCCGCGGATCGGTAACGCACCACGACGAACGCGGCGGCGGTGGCGAGCATCGAGGCGATCCACGGCATGTGTTCCTTGCTTTCCATCGCAAATGCGTGCAGCCAGGCGGTGTCTGCGTTCGCCTGGATCAGCGATCGGGGAAACTGACTGAGGTCGACCGCGCCCGCGGGAGGGGTGGCGCGGTACGGCGGAAAGATGATGTTTGTCCCCACCAGCACCGTGAGCCACACCATCGCCGCGGCGAAGGCCGTGATGGCCGCGAGGGCGCGTGAGGCGGACGGCGACGGAGCAGGCGACGTTCGGGCCGCGAACAGATAGAACAGCGCCGCGGTCAGGGCCATGAGCGCCCCGCCACCAAGGCCGATGCCATGGACCATCGTCCAGATACTGCGCTCCGTGAACAGCATCGCCCTTCCCCTCCCTCATGCCGCCGTTCCCGTACAGGATACCTGAGTCCCATCGGTTACCCCGGCGCTTCGCCGAGCTCGCGCTCGGCGGGCGCCGCGCCGCCCTCCGCGATCGCGATCGCCTTTTCGGGCTGGCCGACCGGCTCGCCGTGGCGGCGGTACCGGCGCAAGGCGGGCACCGCCGCCGCCACCACGGCGGCGGCGGCCACCGTGCCGATGCCGCCGGTCGCGACCGCGAACGGCGCCCCCATCCAGTTGGCGACGACGCCGGCCTCCAGCTCGCCAAGCTGGGGACCGCCCATCACGAAGATCATGTTCACGCTCGTCATTCGCCCGCGCAGGCGGTTCGGCGTCATGAGCTGTCGGATGATGCTGCGGAGCACGGTGCTGACGGTGTCGGCCGCGCCGCTGACGGCCAGGCAGACGAAGCTGACCCAGAACAGGGTCGACACCCCGAACGCGAGCGTGGCGATCCCGTACGCCCCGATCGCGACGAGCAGCACCACGCCGCGCCGCTCGATCCGGTCGACCATGCGCACCATGGCGGCACCGGCGACGAGCGACCCGGCCGACGGCGCCGCGTAGAGCCACCCGTACCCGCCGGCGCCGACATGCAGGATGTCCTGCGCGAAGATCGGCAGGAGCGCGGTCGCCGACGCGAAGAAGGTGGCCATGAAGTCGAGCAGCATCGTGGCGCGGATGATCGGGGACGCGAAGACGAAGCGGACCCCCTCACGCGCGGCGTGCAGCGAAGCGCTGGCGCGCTCCTCGGTCGAGACCGCCGGCACGTTCCGCATCATGACGAGCGCGGCCAGCACGAACAGGAACGACACGGCGTTGAACAGGTACGCCGCGCCGACGCCGGAGGTGGCGATCAGCACGCCGCCGAGCGTGGGGCCGAGGACCGACGCCGACTGGAACACGATCTGGTTGAGGCTGAGCGCGTTGGCGAGGTGCTCGCGGGGCACGAGGTTCGGGATGAGCGCCTGGCGGGCCGGCGTGTCGAAGGCGCTCGCCGCGGCGCCGATCGCCGCAAGCACGTACACCGGCCACACGGCCTGCAGGCCGCCGAACGCGAGCGCCGCGAGCGACACGGCCACGGCGGCGGCGGCGAGCTGGGTCCCCATCATGAGACGGCGGCGGTCGAGCGCGTCGGCCGCCACGCCGCTCAGGAGGGAGAAGCCCACGATCGGGACCACGCGCACCAGACCGACCAGTCCGAGCGCCAGACCCCGGCGGCCGGGCGGCACGAGCAGCGAGACATGCCACAGGATGGCCGCCTGCTGCATCATCGAGCCGGAGAACGAAATCAGCTGACCGAGCCAGAGGAGGCGGAAGTTCCGGGAGCGGAGGGCGACGAACACGACGGTTCAGGGTACCGCACTTGCTCCCGGCGGATGCGATCCTGACGCTCGAGCGCCTGCGACGCTCACCGGCCTTTGGGCTTCACCCGCTCGTCCTGGCGCGCCGTGGCCGCATGCGCCATCGTGATGGCGGCCGCTGCGATGTCGAGGACGTCGAACTCCTGCGCGAGCGACTCCACCACGGGCCGCACGTCGCCGAAATCGCGGGAGGCGAGGTGCGTGCGCACCGACGCGATGGTGGCCTCGAGCCGACGGGCCCGGAGGTCCGCCACCGTCGGCAGCGCGGCGACGTCGATTTTCTGTTTCGTGAAGTGCTCGAGCGTGCGAATCAGGCGATGCTCGCGCGGCTCAGCCAGCGTGATGGCCACGCCCTCACGGCCCGCCCGGCCCGTGCGCCCGATCCGGTGCACGTACGACTCGGGGTCGGCCGGCAGGTCGTAGTTCACCACGTGCGACAGGTGCGTGATGTTCAGCCCGCGCGCGGCGACGTCGGTCGCAATCAGGAGATCGGTCTTCTCGGACCGCAGCCGGTTCATGACCGCGTCGCGCTGCCGCTGCTGCATGCCGCCGTGCAGCGCCTCGGCGCGGTAGCCGTGCGCGTTGAGCGTCTCGGTGAGCGTGTCCACCTCGAGCCGCGTCCGGCAGAAGACGATGGCCGACGCCGGCTGCTCCATGTCGAGAATGCGGTCGAGCGCCGCCGGTTTCTGATCGCGCCGCACGATGTAGGCGGTCTGGCGGATGCGCGGGAGCTTGCCGGTGGCGGTCTTCTCGGGCGCGATCGTCACCCGGGCCGGGCTGCGCAGGTGCCGCCTGGCAATCGACAGGATGCGCGCCGGCATCGTCGCGGAGAAGAGCGCCGCCTGCCGCTCGGCCGACGTCGCCTCGAGGATGGCGTCGATGTCGTCGACGAACCCCATGTCCAGCATCTCGTCGGCCTCGTCCAGCACGAGCACGCGGACCTGGTCGAGCGCAAGCGTCCTGCGGCGAAGGTGATCGAGCGCGCGTCCCGGGGTCGCGACGGCGATGTCGGCGCCGCGGCTGAGCGAGCGCACCTGCTGCTCCATGGAGGCGCCGCCGTAGAGCGGCACGACGTGCAGGCCGGTGCCGCGGCCGTACTTGTGGATCGCCTCAGACACCTGCATGGCCAGCTCGCGGGTGGGCACGAGGACGAGCCCGCGGGTGTGGCGGCGGCCGGGCCCGGGCTCGAGCAGCCGCTGAATCATCGGGAGCGCGAACGCCGCGGTCTTGCCCGTGCCGGTGGCGGCCTGTGCCAGCAGATCGCGGCCCGACAGGATCAGCGGGATCGCCTCGCGCTGCACGGGTGTCGGCTCTTCGTAGCCGAGTACGCTGAGCGTGGCGACGAGAGGCGGCGCGAGGCCGAGCGAGATGAAATCAACGGCTGAGCCGGCGCGCACAGACATCTACGCGACCGATGCGGAATGTTCTTCGTACGTGCCCTTGAAGTCGATGACCCGGCCGCGATCGAACTGCCACACGCGGGTCCCGGCCTCCTCGAGCAGATCCTGATCGTGGGTCACGAGGAAGACCGTCCCGTCATACTTCTGGAGCGCGACGTTGAGTGCGTTGATCGACTCCAGATCGAGGTGATTGGTCGGCTCGTCGAGCACGAGGACGTTGGGCTGCTGCAGCATGATCCGGCAGAACAGCAGCCGCGCCGTCTCGCCGCCCGAGAGCGCCTCGGTCGGCTTGAGGCCTTCTTCCCCGCTGAAGAGCATCTGGCCGAGCAGCCCATGGATGTCCTGGCGCGACGCATCGGGATCGAACTGGTGCAGCCACTCGACGGCCGTCATCCCCTTCTCGATCTCGCCGGCATGATCCTGCCGGAAGTACCCGATCGAGACTTCATGCCCCCAGCGGACGGCGCCCGCGTCGACATCACCCGGCGAGGCCGTCATGTCGGGCGCATCGGCCAGAAGCGCTTTCAGCAGCGTCGTCTTGCCGGCGCCGTTGCGCCCAACGAGCACGACGCGGTCGCCTCGATTGACGACCGCTCCGAAACCGGAGATGACCGGCGCGGGCCCGTGCGCCTTGGCGACCCCTTCGCACTCGAGGACGACCTTGCCCGACGGACGACGCGAGGAGAACTTGATGTAGGGGCGCTGGATGTTGGACCGGGCGAGCTCGGTGGTCTGAAGTCGCTCGACTTCCTTGCGGCGCGACGTGACCTGGCTCGCGCGCGTGCCGGCGCCGAAGCGGGCGATGAAGTCGTTGAGCTGCGCGATCTTCTTCTCCCGCTGCACGTTCCCCGCTTCGATCGTCGTCCGGATCTGCGTCTTGGCGACCACCATGTCGTCGTAGCCGCCCGTATACGTGATGATCGTCTCGTAATCGATGTCGGCGATGTGCGTGCAGATGCCGTTCAGAAAGTGCCGGTCGTGCGAGATGACGATCAGCGTCCCTTCGTAGCGGCTGAGCAACTGCTGCAGCCAGTGGATCGAGTCGAGGTCCAGGTGGTTCGTCGGCTCGTCGAGCAGCAGGGCATCGGGACGGCCGTAGAGCGCCTGCGCCAGCAGCACGCGGACCTTCTGCCCGCCCTGCAGCTCGGCCATCCTCCGCTCGTGGAGCGCGTCGGCGATGTCGAGCCCCTGCAGCAGCACCGCGGCGTCGCTTTCCGCAGAGTACCCGTCCTCTTCCCCGACGATGCCCTCGAGCTCGCCGAGCCGCATGCCGTCCTCGTTGGACATGTCGGCCCGTGCATAGAGCGCGTCCCGCTCGGCGAGCGCCTGCCAGAGCCGCTGGTTGCCCATGATGACGGTGTCGATCACCCGGTGCTCGTCGAAGGCGTAATGGTCCTGGCGCAGCACGCCGAGCTTCGGCGGCCGCACCACGGTTCCGCGCTGCGGGTCCAGATCGCCGGTGAGCAGCTTCATGAACGTCGACTTGCCGGCGCCGTTGGGCCCCGTCAGCCCATAGCGGCGCCCGCGGGCAAACGTCGTCGTGACATCCTCGAAGAGGACCTTCGACCCGTAACGCATCGACACACCGGTGACAGCAATCATGAAAGCAGGGTCCTCTGAAGGGGAATCCGAAGCCTGGCGAACCCCTTATTGTAGCAGGCTCAGGTGGCTCTGGTCGGAGAGGCGGCTCGCCAAAGCGCACCCGGTTCGCAGGGGCGGACCTTAAGGTCCGCCCCTACAGCTGATGGCTGCGGATCGCCGCGAGAAAGATCTCGCCCAGGTCGTCCGCCTTGCGCGCACCGACGCCTTTCACGGAGAGCAGCGCGTCGAGTGAGGTGGGGCGCAGCCGCGCCATCTCACGCAGCGTGGCGTCGTGGAAGATGACGTACGGAGGCACACCGCGCTGCCTGGCCGTTTCGAGCCGGACGACGCGCAGCCGCTCGAAGAGATCGCGGTCGACGTCCTGCCACGATTCGGTTTCGGCGCGCGACCGCACGCGGGCGGCATCCTTTCGGACGGGACGCTGCCGGGCCAGCGTGAGTCCCGGGCAGCTGCGTTCGTCCCTCAACAGCTCGAGGCCGCCGGGCGTCAGCACCACCAGCGAGTAGGCGTCGTCTGTGAGCCGGAGCAGGCCCGACGCGATGAGCTGCTGGATGTAGCCCCGCACTTCCGCGACAGAGGCGCGAGGGAGGAGCCCGAAGGTGCTCAACTTGTCGTGCCCTCTTGCGACGACCTGATCGGACCCGTTGCCGCGCAGGACGTTCGCCACGTGCACGGCGCCGAAGCGCTGCCCCACCCGTGCGACGCATGAGAGGATCTGCCGCGCCAGCGTGACCGGTTCGGCCGCCGTCTCGAGCTCGCCGAGGCAGAAGTCGCACGCGCCACAGCTGTCGCCCGCGTGGCGATCGCCGAAGTACTCCGCGAGATGCCGATGGCGGCAGCCGATGCCCGCCGCGTACTGTTCCATCTGCCGCAGGAGCGTGCGCGCGGCGTCGGTCAGCTCGCCGTTGCCTTCGAGCATCACCCGCCACTTCATGAAATCGGCGGACGAATAGATCAGCACGCATTCCGCTTCGAGGCCGTCGCGTCCCGCCCGCCCGGACTCCTGCTGGTAGTGCTCGATGGATCGCGGCGCGCCGGCGTGCACGACGAAGCGGACATTCGACCGGTCGATCCCCATGCCGAACGCGACGGTGGCGACGATGACGTCGACGCGCTCGCTCAGAAAGGCGTCCTGGTGCCGGCTGCGCTCGGCCTCGCCGAGGCCCGCGTGATAGGGCAGCGCCGGAATGCCCTCGGCCGTCAGCCAGGCCGCCAGCGCGTCGACCTCGCGCCTCGACGTGCAGTAGATGATGCCGGCTTCGCGCCGATGGCGGGCCAGGATGTCGAGCAGCTGGCGCTTCAGCACCGCCCTCGGCAGCACGCGGTACACCAGGTTCGGCCGGTCGAACGAGCCGACCAGCTCCACGGGATCGCGCAGCCCCAGCTGCGCGGTGATGTCGCGCCTGACGCGCGCGGTGGCGGTGGCCGTGAACGCGTGGACGCTGACACCGGGCAGCGCGTCGCGTAGCCGCGCGAGCTGGCGGTACTCCGGCCTGAAGTCATGCCCCCACTGGCTGATGCAGTGCGCCTCGTCCACGGCGACGAAGCTGACGCCGCACGAGGCCAGGAGCGCCAGAAACCCCTCGCTGCCCTCGCCGACGAGGCGCTCGGGCGAGACGTACAGCAGGCGGTATCGCCCCCCACGCAGGCCTGCCACCACCGCGCGCTTCTCTTCTGCTGTGAGCGAACTGTTGTACAGGCCCGCGGGGACGCCGTTGCCGACGAGCGTGTCCACCTGGTCCTTCATCAACGAGATGAGGGGAGAGATGACGAGGGCCAGGCCCGGGCGCACGACCGCGGGCGCCTGGAAGCAGAGCGACTTGCCGCCGCCGGTCGGCAGGACGACGAGCGAGTCGCGTGCCTGGAGGACGGCCTCGATCGCCTCGCGCTGGAGCGGCCGGAACGTGGTGTACCCCCAGTAGCGCGCGAGGGCGTCGTCGAGCACGGAGACGGTCATGGGGTCTCAATGATCCCATGGCCAGGCTGACTCAACGAATTCCGAAGCAGTGCAGGTTCGTCTCCTGATTCACGATTCCCGGCAGCGGCTCCGGCGGGCGGGGCGGCAGCTCCGATTGGGGGTTCGGCCGCGGTGTCTCGGCTGACGGCCGTGCCCGGCGCGGCAGCGCCGGTTGCCTGGCTGGCGAAGGGCCGGCGTCGACCCGCCAGATGTTGTCGGCGTCCACTGCAAATCAGGATTGTCCTTCGCGTACTGCTGGACGAGCCCGGCTACCGAGACCCGGCCGGCGCCGGTATCGGCGAAGATCAGAATTCCAGGTAGTAACAGCGCGGCCAGGAGCAGCCGATTCATGAAAGCTTCCTGCCGGCCGTCAGGTGCGAGCGGAACACGACCGGCACCCACGTCCAGCCGCACTCGCGCGTGGCGTCGATGAGGGGACCCTTGACCCTCCGTACGTCGAAGTCATAGCTGAGCACCTCCCGCGGATCGATCGGCGCGTTGCCCGTCAGAGCCCATTCGCGGTGCCGGGACCGCTCGAACAGCACGATCCCCTGGAAGGAGTTCGTCGTGTACTCTCCCGGTCCGGTGCGCGACCCGGAGCGCTGTTCGAGGACCCGAACCTCGCTGTGCTCGGGCGAGAACGCGAGCGTCGCGCGGTAGTGCTCCACGGCCTGAAAGCGGCCGAAGAACTGCGTCCAGGCGGCATCGGCGATTCGCCACTCGGCCGCGATCGTCCCATTCGGCTCGGCCGCGTATCGGAACGGCTGCTGTGAATCGTCGAGCGCGAGCAGTCGCGCGCGCAGTGTCGCCTCGTCGCAGCTCGCGTACCGTCCCGCCTCGGGCCGGATGGCCACCCACCGGCTCACCGTGCCCCGCCACATCGCGAGCGGCACGCCCAGTCCGATGACCAGACCGAGCACGCCGGCGCCGACACCGAGCGTGGCCCCGAGATCCACGGATTACCGTCCTCTTATGGCGTCCACTGCAGATCCGGGTTGTCCTTCTGGTACTGCCGGACGAGCGCCGCCACCGACACGCGGCCGGCGCCGTCAGCGGCGAACCATGTGGATGCAGCCCACTCCTTCTGATCAGCGCCCGTGATCCACAAGGTGTACCCCCCCACGCAGTCGCCCTTGTCGTAGGTCAGTGGGTGATTCCACTCGATGCGAACGCGAGCCCGATGATGAGCGCAGGATTCGTGCAGTATCGCGTCATAGGTTCCTCCGCACCTAACGTCCTGTGTATCGAAAGCTGTCGCCGATCTGCTGGAACATCGGCAGGTACTTGTCGAAGAGCCCCTCGGGCACAAAATACGTGAAGACGACGAAATGCTGCGGGTAATCCGTCACCACTGACAGATGGCGTACGGCGACCTTGCCCTGGCTGCCTTGCACCGGGTACGTCGCCTTGATGGCGAACGCCCGGCGCGCGCCGTCGCTGCGCGCCTCCGGCGGCTCCGCCCAGGCGTCGGGTTTTTCCGCGATGCTGCGAAACACCCTCTCGGCCATGTCATCGAGCGACTTGCCGGGGAAATTTGTGCGGGGAGCGATTTCGAGCTCCACTGTCGCCTCGTACGCCTCCGTCCCCTTCTGCCCTTCGAACACGATGGTCCCGGAGTCGGTCTTGCGACCGGTCCAGTCACCCGGAATCACGCCGGCGAACGGCGCGTTGTCGACGGTATACGGGATGCCGCCCGGGCTACCGGCCGTCGCGGCGGCCGGGGGTGTCGGCCTCGGCGTTGGCGCTGCCGGCGGCGGCAGCGAACTGAGGCGAGCCTTCATCCGGTCGAACGCCGGCGACGACTTCTTGAGCGGCCGCTCGGGCAGCAGCGGCACGTAATCGTTGATCGCGTTCATCCGATCGATGGAGAACGGGTGCGTGCGTGACATGAGGTCCCACGTCTTGCGGGAGGACGGCTGCATCGCTTCGAATTTCTGGAACAGCTCGGCGAGCGCCCTCGGGTCGTAGCCGGCATCGAACGCGACGTGCATGCCGAGGCGATCGGCCTGAGCCTCCTGCTCGCGGCTGAACGACAGCTCGCCGAGCGGGTTGCCGATCGCCACGAGCGCGGCAAGAAATTTGGACAGGCCGTTGTCCTGGCTCTGCAGCGCCGCAAGCGTCTGCTGATTCTGCGCGGCCTTTGTCACCGCCTTGCCGCCGTGATGGGCGATCGTGTGGCCCATCTCGTGCGCGAGCACACCCACCAGCTCCGCTTCCGATGTCACCGTGTCCAGCAGGCCGCGATAGACGAAGATGAACCCGGGCGTCGTCTGCGCGTTGACGGTCGGGGTGTCGAGCAGGAACAACTGGTACTGCGGCGGAAACATCTTGGCAAAGGGCACGATCGCGCCGGCCAGTCCTTTGACGTAGTCGGTCACCGCGGCATCCGGAAGGAGCTGGATGCCGCCGGCGTCGAGTTCCCGCGCGAACTGGACGCCCCACTCCCGCTCCTGATCGGCCGTGGCGAGATTGGCGGCGCCGCCGGTGGGATTCTCGGCAATCTCGTACCGCGTGGCGAACAGCTCCTGCGCCGCGCGCAGCCGCCCCGTGCTCTCCGCCCGTTGCTCCGGCGTCAGGTCCATCTTCGTGTGCCGCATCCACATCCGGACGGCCTCGCGGTAGTTCTGCATCTCCTCGTAGGTGGTCGCCATGCCGGCCAGCGCCCTTCGATGGGTCGGGTCGGCTTTGTAGATCTTCGAGTACCGCTTCAGCGCATCGTCAGGCTTGTGCAGCTTGACGTAGACATCGGCCGTGGCGAGCTGGTACTCGAGGTTCTTGTCGTCCTTCCGCTCCGCCTGGCGGAATGCCTGCTCGGCTTCCTTGTAGGCGCCCTGCTGGAAGAACACGAGGCCGCGCTGGTACTGCGCGGCCGCTTCGATCTGATCCTTCGACTGTGCCGCGGCCGTGGTCGCGCCCCCGGCGAGCGCGGCCACGACAATCGCGAAACGGACGGCGCGCGCGATCCTCATGGGATGGTTCCTCCTGCACATCCGGCCAGCCGCTGCCCGCGCGGCGCTGCGCCGGATTCGTTTCCGCCTTCAGCCGCTCCGTCGCTTCCGTCAGCTCGCCGACGAGCGGCGCATGGATCCGCCGCGTGCAGTCGATGAACATGCCGCCCTCGTAGCAGAAGATCGCCGGCAGCGTCGGCGACACAGCCGCCGGCATCCCCGCGAATCCACTCAGGCGATCGTCTCGCCCCACGAGCTCCTTCGCGGGCGTTGCATCGGCAAGATCGATCGGCTCCAGCTCGGACTGGTATCCAGCGCCCCACTGCAGGAGCGTGCGCACAGGCGCGCCAAGTTCGAGAACGTGGAACGTGGTGCAGCAGCGCTGTCCGCCGCTGTTGGTCGAGACGATCAGTTCCGGGGCGTCGTCTCCTGTGACCTCGGCGCACCGCTCGACCGCCACAACGGTGCTGCGAATGCGATGGGCCCGGTGACCGTTGCGATCGAGAAGCGTCAGCTGACCGCCCCCTTTCACGACACTGCGAGGCTCCTGCGCAAGCGCGTAGGCGCCGCATCGTTCTGAAGGCGCGTCACGCGCGTCGGCCGTTCCGACGGCCAGGAACCCTCCCACGATCGCAACGATGAGGAAGGGGTGGTTCACCGCGACGAATCATGGTTCCAGTCAGTCGAGCAACCAATCAGTTTCTCGCTCGGCGATCGTGAAACGACCGTGGCCGGACACTTCTGAATCACGCAGGCCGATCGCGGGGAAAATTCCACGCGCGACACGGACCGGCGATCTGGCCGAAAGTCCCGGCTGCTGGCATGATGGTGTCCTCCGCCACGTGACCCGCCCATGGCGCGGGTCCGTTCGTGGCCGTGCCTGCAGCTCCCCTTGACATGAATGGGCTGCGGAAATTCTCGCGGGAAGACCCGGCGCGCGCGATTCGACGGGGCGGCGGGTCCGCCTCTGTTCTCTCGCATCGAATTCCGCGATCTCTCGCGCAGCGCGTGTGTGGTCGTAGAGCCGGGCTTCAGCCCGGCCTCGGCGGATCTCGCACCCCACCGCGCAGGCATGCGCGGTGGGGGCCCCGCGAAGGCCCGCCGCTACGTTGACATGAAGATGAGGCTGGCGGGAGCGCGCGTTGCGCGGCCCGGTCGGCTGAAGTAATCTCATGCCCTCGCGCCCTTCTCCGAGCCATGAGCCGCGCATCCCGGCGATGACCACAACATCCTCCCGTCGTGTCGGTCCGGCGACGTGGCGTGCAGCGAGTCTCATGCTCTGTCTCCTGGCGCTCTTTCCGACGATTGCGCTCGGCCAGGAGTACATCCGGGTTCCCGAGCGGCAGACCCACACTGACGTGAAAGCCGGTCCTTCGTCCGGTTCGATTGTGCTCGTGCTGATTCCATCCGGGACCGTGCTGCCGGTGGTCAAGCGTCAGGGAGAGTGGATCCAGGTCAGGCTGTCGCCGGAGCTTAGACTCGGAATTCCGATGCGCTGGTACAAGAACGAAGAGCTGGGGTTCGTACACGACTCCACGGTGGACGTCGTCAAGGGACGGCCGCCAGCCCAGGCGTCCCAGGAGCCTCCGGTCGGCCAGCCGCCACGGCAGTACGTCCGAGTTCCGCCGCGCCAGACCAACACCGATGTCAAAGCGGGCGCCGGGTCCGGCTCCATCGTGCTGCTGCTCGTCCCGAGCGGAACGGTTCTTCCCGTGGTGGGGCGTCAAGGTGAGTGGATTCGCGTGGATCTGCCGCCGGAGCTCCGCCGCATCGGAACACCGATGCGCTGGTACAAGAACGAAGAGTCCGGGTTCGTGCACGAATCGACCGTGGAAGTGTTCGAAAGGTAAAGCGAGTGGAGCTCACATGAAGCACGGACCAGCATCGTTCGCCGTCTCGGGTCTGGCGGTGTCGGCGCTCGTCCTGTCGATGACCGCCGAAACGCCAGACGCACAACAGAGCGGGCGTCCGGCAGACGGCAACGCGCCTCGACGGATGGGCGGCTATGAAGTGGTGGAGAACTGGCCCAGACCGCTGCCCGACACCGACCTCTCGCATGACGGATGGACCTGGGGATCGGGCTGTGGAGTGTGGGCCGAGAGCCCGGACAAGGCGTGGATCTGCCAGCGCGGCGAGGTTGAGCTTCCGCCGGGCGCCAAGCCGTGGACGTTCGTCGGCCTGCTCATCCCTCCCCGGACCAATACCGGCCGCTGGCCGTACTCCGGCACCGATCCGGGCTACAAACTGCGCCGGCATCATGTCATCTTCGCCGTGGATCGCGAGGGCAGGACCATCGTGGAGTGGCTGCAGCACGACAGGTACCTCGCGCCGCCGCAGGGATCGGGTCCGGGGTCGGTGTCGCGGGGGCCGCACAAGATCCTGATGAATCCGTACGATCCCCTGAAGCACCTCTGGGTCGTCGACGACGACATGCACGAGATCAACGTCTTCACGAACGACGGCAAGCGGGTGAAGACGATGGGCGTACGAGGGGTGCCGGGACGCGGGCCGAACAACTTCAACCGCGTCACCGACATCGCGTGGCTGCCCGACGGTACGTTCTTCGTGGCCGACGGATACGCCGGCGTGCGCGTTGCGAAGTACGACAAGGACGGCAAGTTCCTGTTCGACTGGGGACAGGTGCCGTACAACCCGGACAACCCGGGCCCCAACGAGTTCTTCTCCGTTCACAGCATCGGGATCAGCCGCGACCGCCGGATCTTCGTCGCCGACCGCGAGCACCACCGGATGCAGGTGTTCGACGAGAACGGCAGGTTCCTCGATATGTGGCCCACCGGCCACAATTCAGCCGTGCTGGCCCACATCGTCACGGAGGACGATTACGTGTGGGTGGCGGACTGGACGACCGACAGGCTCGTCAAGTACGACTTGAACGGCCGCTACATCCTCGACATCGGCGGCACCGGAGCGCTGCCCGGTCAGTTCGACGGCGTGCACCAGATCCATGTCGATCGGGAAGGCAATCTCTACGTCACCGAGGTGTCCAACGACCGCTCGCAGAAGTTCCGCCCGCGGAAGGACGCCGACCCCGCACAGCTGATCGCTCCCATGGTGGGCGCCAGGACTCATTGGTAGGAGGATTCATGGCCAGGCCGCGCGTCGTGTTCGTGCTGGCGGGGCTCGCCGCAGCGCTGGCGAGCGGGTGTGCGCGGCAGCCGGAGCCGGCTGCGGCCGATCCGGGCGGTTCAGGAAGGCAGACCGGCCGGCCCGACGAGCCCCTGATGGCGAGTCCCAACCCGACCAATCCGAGCGACCAGGGCTACACCGGCCCGTATGAGGTCGTCGCCGACTGGCCGAAGCCCGTTTCGACGTGGCCCGGCGTCGGCAAGGGCTGGACGTGGGGATCGACGCAGGCGATCTTCGTCGAGAGCCCGAATCGCATCTTCCTCGGCATGCGCGGCCTGCTGCCCGAGCTGAAGCCGGTGGGCGAATTCGGCTCGGACGGCGAGGTCATCACCGTGAACGCGGGCACGCAGGGGCCGGTCCGGCTCCTCTTCCCGATCGTCGGCGGACCGATGCGAAACGCCAGCATGATGAGCCCGGGCGAGGTCACCGACCTCTCGTGGGCCGTCGAGGGCAGGGATTACAGGTGGGAGCACGTCATCACGGTGCTCGATGCCCAGGGGAATCTCGTCGAGGACTGGTCGCAGTGGGACTCGCTGTTCAAGCCGCGGAACCTGAAGCGGGCGCAGGGACGGGTCCACAAGATTCGCATCAGCCCCTACGACCCGCAGAAGCGGGTGTGGGCGATCGACGACGGCAACCACGTCATCCGGATCTTCAGCAACGACGGCAAGCAGCTGCTGCAGACAATCGGGACGTTCGGCGAACAGGCAGACGACGAGACGCACTTCGAGGGGCGCCAGAACGACATCGCGTGGCTGCCCGACGGCACGTTCTTCGTCGCAGACGGCTACGAAGGCGCGCGCGTCGTCAAGTTCGACAAGGACGGCAAGTTCCTGATGCGATGGGGTCAGCGGGGCGAGGAGGGAGGCAACGAGAAGCGTCCAGGCTATTTCAACACCGTCCACGGAATTGCCGTCGACCAGG
>Ga0155950_1075_pt3 | contig 16750 bp, 12 predicted proteins | sample RifCSPlowO2_02_FD_107604 | JGI IMG/M metagenome (GOLD analysis project Ga0155950, IMG submission 107604) | Acidobacteria bacterium RIFCSPLOWO2_02_FULL_67_21
GAGCACCGGCGCCATGGCGCAGGCCGCAGCGCGGGCAGTCGGTCGGCGGCAGGCTGTTGTCGACGCGGTGCTGCACGGATGCGATGGTCCTCACGTACGCGAACATCGCCTTCAGATCGTCGTCGGTCAGCGTGCCGTACATCCGCCACGGCATGTAATCGTGCAGCTTCCGCGATCGCACCATGCCGGTGCGCATCGCCTCGATGAACAGATCCTCGGTGTAGTACGGAATGCCGCTGGCGTGCTGCGTGATGTTGGCGCTCGCCACTTCTCCGAGGGGGCTGGTCAGCACGAACCCGCCGCCGAACGCCATTCCGGGAATCGCCTGCCCCTGCGCGTCGGCCGGCGTATGACAGTCGCGGCAGACACCGATTCGGACGAGATAGTCGCCATAGGCCGCGCGATCGCCCCGGCCGGGCGGCAGCACCGGGTCGGTCACCGGCTCCGGCACCGCGTTGATGAACCGGTTGACGGGGAACGGAATCTCGGACGGCGGCAGCGCCTTGCGCACGGCCGGCAGCGACCGGAGGTACACCACGATCGACGCCAGGTCCTCGTCGGCCATGTACCTGAACTGGTGGTACGGCATCAACGGGAAGAGCGCGCGGCCGTCGTGCCCAATCCCCTCGCGGATCGCACGCGACAGCGTGTCGTCAGTCCAGGTGCCGGCGCCGGTCTCGGGGTCGGGCGTGATGTTGGGCGCCGCGAGGAACGGCAGCCCCTCTTCGGCCCACGTGCGGCCGCTGCCCTCGGTTCCCGCTTTGACCACGAATCCCTTCGCCCAGTCCAGCTCGGAGTGGCACGCAATGCAGCCGCTCAGCGAGTTCGCGAGGTAGCCCCCGCGCTCCAGCCGCCCGGGGGTCCGCTCGAACGTGCGGTCCGTGAGGGGCCTCGCTCGCGGTCCAACGATCGGCCGGATGCCGACCACGGCCGGCAGCGCCACGGCGGCCAGCACGACAATCGCTCCAATCGACAGACCGATCCGCCTTCCCCACGTGCCCATTCCGATACACCTCCTTGATCTAGAACCGGTTTCATAACCGACGTAGTGCCCGGCTTTAGCCGGGCTGAAGCCCGGCACTACGTACGGAATCGGTGTCCTATGTCGGTCATGAAACCGGTTCTAGCGGGAAAGCAGGTACGTCATCTTGACGACGACCTGCTGATTGCGAAGCTCGGGGCGGCCCGGCAGGTTGCCATCGAGGCCGTCGTACACGACGTACAGATCGCTGCCCGGCTTGTAGACGAAGTTGTAGCGGACGCTCGCGCTCACCTGGCGGGTCGACGAGTTGTACTGCGAGAGCGATCGCACCGACATCCGGGGCGAGATCGTGTAGTCGAACCGGAGAATACCGAGGTTCACGACGAAATCGCCCCATGGCAGACTGACATCGTTGCGCGACAGCGTGAGCTCGGACGACATCCGGCTCGTCGCCCGGAGGCCCACCGCGACATCGACGTCGTGCCGGGTGCCGCTGTAGAAGGTCTGCGGTGAATACGTGAAGCGGTGATAGAGGCGGCGCGCCGGATTGCTGTTGAACGTGAAGTTCAAGTTGTAGAAGCGGTAGACCCCGGCGGGAATCGTCACGCGGCGGTCGATGGCGAACGGCTGGTCCAGCACGTCGAGCCAGCGGTTCAGGACGATGTTCAGATAGGCGCCGTTCTGGAAGCGCGTGCCGACCATGTGGTGAATCCGGCGCGTGATCAGGCGGTTCTGCTGATCGGTCGTGTAGTCGATCCGCAGCATCGGCTCCATCACGCGGATGAGCCCGCCCGGCCGCGGGTTCCGCTCCACGTGGACGGTCGTGGTCCTGATGCCGGTCCGCGGGACGAACCCGGCCTCAGCGTTGAAGTTCCGCTCGATATCCGTGAACTCGGCGAACGTGTTCCACCGGTTGTTCAGGAAGAGCGCCCGCGTGTGGAACGCCTGCTGGTCGGATGCCACGCCGGGGCTGGAGGTGCGCGCCAGGAACGAGTGGACCGAGAACGTCCTCGTCGGCGCGATCAGCGCGTCGGCCGCGATCGTCCGGTTGAACCGCGCGTCGTCGATCCCTTCTTTGTTGACCATGAGGGCGCCGATCCGCGACCGCTCGCCGATGTCGCGGCTGTAGCGGCCGACGAGCACGCTCTCGCCAGGACGGCCGAACGCGGCATCCGTCTGCAGCTGCATGACGGCCAGATTGTGGTCCCCCATCTTTCCGGTGAGCCGGGCGCCGCCCAGGATGGGGATCGGCTGGCCGGTGGAGGACAGGCCGATGCGCCGGCTGAAGAAGAGGTCCGCAATCCGCTGGTTGCCCTGGTTCCCGATCGTGAACTGGCCCGAGTTCTCGAGGAAGAAGTCGCGCTTTTCGGGAAAGAAGAGCGGGAACCGGGTCAGATTGACCTGCTGCTCGTCGACCTCCGCCTGCGCGAAGTCGGTGTTGACGGTCACGTCGAGCGTGAAGACGGAGCTCAGGCCGTACTTCGCGTCGAGGCCGACGTCGCGAAGCCCGGAGCTGGACACCGAAGCGCCCGTCCGATCCCGGCGTCCGCCGGCCACGAGGAACGGCTTCAGCCGCAGGTCGAGACCGCGCGTCACCTGCGACATGCCCGAGACGGTGCCGGCCAGGCTCACCCGCGTCAACGTGTACGGCTTCGGGATCGGCGCCCAGAACACCTGCTCGTTCTTGCGCCGGATGTTGCGCATGAAGTTGATGCCCCAGGTCTGCACGTCGACATCGGGCGAGCGGACGGTCACCATCGGGATGGCGATTTCGGCCGACCAGCCCTGCCCGGTGCGCCGCGCGGCCGCATCCCACACGCCGTTCCAGTCGCGATTGATGTTCGACGCCGCCCCGCGCAGGTTGCCGCCGCCTTCTTCGAACACCTGCTGCTCGAGCTTCGCGCCGAGAGGATTGGTGACGAACATGTAGCCGGAGCGCGAGTCGCGGAACGTGTCGAGGATGACCTCGAAATGATCCTCGTCCAGCAACCGCGGCGAGTCGCGGCGCATTTCGGTGGCAATCACCCCGTCGGGGGCCGAATCGAAGGCCCGCACGCCTATGTACAGGTGCTCGGCGTCGTACAACAGCAGCACTTCGGTCCGCTCGCTGGCCGGCTCGCCATCGGCGGGCTCCTGCTGTGTGAAGCTGTCGAGCACGGCGGCCCGGCGCCAGACGTCCTCGTCCAGCACGCCGTTGATCTCGGGCGCGCGATCGGCCCGCACCGCGTTGATGTGGTACTGCTCGCGCCCGGCGGCGGCATGATCGTGCGTCTCCTGCCCCGCGACGGCCGCGGGCCAGGCAAGCGTCGCGGCGGCGGCGAGCGCCAGCGCGGCAGCTCGACCGCCCGGCCGCGGGCGGGTGACCGACGTGTGAAAAGTGCTCTGCATCGGCGCCACGATTCTACCGGGTTTTTCCATCCCTTTACCCTTTCGGCATCCGCTCGTCCTCGCAATTTCCAGAAAACAGACAACTTCGGGCATCGAATCGCGGTACGTCGTTTGAAGTCCCCTTCATCTGTCAGTGGCAGGAACCGGGCTCATGCGGATGCGGAAAGCGGTGCAGGCGGATACCGGACTCGGCCCGGAGACGCGGTCGGAGCTCCATCGATGGGTGCGCGAACGGCTGCCGCTCGCCGCGTCGCACGAGCAGGCCCTGCTCGACGCCATCGACGGCGTGCTGCTCCACCAGGAGCGCCGCTGGCAGCAGTCGAAGCAGGAGGCGATTCAGGCCGTGTCAGCCGGGTTCACCGAGCGCCTGAACCGGCTGCGCGACGAGATCACCACGCGCGACGCCACCGTCAGCAGCATCTCGCGGTACTTCGAGGAGCTGGTCGCCGATCTGACCGATCGGGTCCACCGCGATCCGAAGACGCGACTGATGAACTTCCGCCGGTTCGTCGAGCAGCTCGAGGCGTTTCTGGCGCTGGAGCAGCGCGGCCGGTGGTGCGCCATCGGCCTGGTCGATCTCACCGCGTTCAAATGGTACAACGACACCTTCGGCCACGCGCTCGGCGACAAGATCATCGACCGCGTCGCGCGGCTGCTGCGCGAGCAGGTCCGCTCCGACGACCTGATCGCGAAGGAGTCGGCCGACCCGCGCGCGGCGCAGGAGCTGCACGCCCGGTTCGGCGGCGACGAGTTCTGCTTCCTGATTCCCGATCTCGATCAGTTCAGCGCCGCCTGGATCATCGCCGAGCGGTTTCGCGAGGCGGTCGAGCGCTACGACTGGGGCGCAGACGACCCGCGCCTGGCCGATCGGCCGGTCCATGTCGACGTCGGCGTCGTCTGTCTGCTGCTCGGGCCGGTGTCGGAACGCCGGCCTCATGCCCGCCAGCTCGCGCACGATCTGCTCGTGCGCGCGGACCGTCTGATGTACGACGCGAAGGCCCGCGGCACCGGCCGGATCTCACCGCTCCGCGTCCGGGTCGTCAACGGCACGCTCGAAGAAATCGCCGCGGACGAACATCCCGAATAGTGCAATTGCACTGACGACCGTTGGTGCAATCGCACTGACGTTGATGGTGCTTTGAACCTGAGTGAGATTGGGGTGGGTGACGGGTTTCGAACCCGCGACTTCCTGAGCCACAGTCGAAAGCGATGACGTCGGCCGGGTCGGGTGTTGTCGGTTTGTCTAGCAATGTGCCCCCTTATCGTCCGGTCGCCTCTGGGCCTTTCGGTAGGTTTCGGGTGCAGAGTAGACACAGAAGTAGACACACTCTATTCGCTGCCCGACGATGATGACCTGTTGGTCGATGGGAGCGCGCGAGCATGCCTCGGACCTTGATCAGCCGAGCTGCTGGCGAGCACCTCGGCGGCCCGTGTCTGATAATCCTTCGGGCCGGTGAATCCTCTGGCCTTCAGCGCGTTCAGCGTCTCGCTGTACGTGGCATAGGCGGCCACGAACGTGACGGCCGGACGCGGCTCGCATTCGTACTCGGGCTTGATCACCGCGGCGACGTAGACGGCCCGGCTGCGCTGATGCTTCACCTCGATTAGCATCCAGAACGTCGCGCATTCAGGTGCCCAGGCCCTATCCACGACGATCTCCCGCCAGCGGTCCAACTCCCTGCCCTCCAGTGGAGCACCGTCGCAAATCAGCGGTTCCCTCGTCGCGGAGATGACGCGCTCCTCGCAGAGACTGTCCAGATCCTCACCCAGCAGGTTGAGAGGGTCGAGAGCCGCGAAGGGAACGAAGAACCCGTCCTCGATGAACCGGCACGAACGCCAGTTGTCGTCGCCGATCCCGTCCAGCAGTCGCTGGCCGAGCTTCGGCTTGGCGTCCGTGTCGCCCGCCTCCACGGCATCCACCAGGCGATCAATAACCCACCGCTCGTTGTTCCACGTGTGGGGAATGGTGTCGTCCACGGCCATACTCTACGCCCTACGGCGACAGCTGTCCTATGTCACCGCCAGCCCCTCAAGTTGGTCGATTTGCTGTGCTGACGCGAGCTAGCGCGCATTCTGCGGACGGATGTTGGGCAGGAGCGTGCTGACGCGCACGCCCGCGACGATTTTATTCGCACAGATTCGCATACGGAGTCGTGTCGTCGCCAAGTAGCGGATTCGCGCGGGCGTCGGGCCCTTACCGTCCGAGCGCTTTCCGTTTCGAGAGTTCCCAGCCGCGCGCGGTGTCACCGGGCGTCTTGTCCACCGCGGCGCCTTCCTCGGCCGAGATGTAGTTGACCTGGCCGCTCTAGACAATTCAGGGCACCAGCGCCGCTCAGATTCCGCGCCTGTTGCCGCGCATTCCTGCAAGAAGATTCACGTGAATCCGCTCGACCAACTTCGGTGCGGCGACCAGCGATCCGAGGCTATAGATCAGGACACCACTCAAGACCAACAGAGTCAGGCCAAGCCACCCGTCGCCGAGCAACGGGCGCAGGACGAGGAGGCTCAGAAACATTGCCAACGTCAACAACGTTGGCGGCACCAGCCGGAAGAGGAATGAGCTGGCCATGACCGGCAGGAGCTTGAATGACCAGAAAAGGTCAATAGGAGTCTGCACCCCAGTGGCAATCACGAGTCCGACCGCCACCCCGATCAGGCCCCAGAGGCTGCCGGCGGCAATGCCCGCCACGGTCAGGATCGTCGCGACACCTGACAACAGCAGACTGGTATTGATCTCGCCGACGGCAGTGAGGGCAGTCCGGTTGTGCCCCATGAATGTGGACAGCGTGCGACACACCACCAGGCTGTAGATGACGGGCAACGTGGGCAACCACCGGTCGCGATACAACAATTCGATGAGCGGAGACGCCGTCACGAGCAGGCCGGCTCCAGCCGGCAGCACGATCGTTGCCGTGAGCTGAGCGCTCTCTTCGATCGCCTGTGCGAACTTCTGAGGGCTGTGTTGCAGTCTCGACATCATGGCCCAGGCAACCGGCGCGATTGCGCCGTCGATCAGCGAAAAGACCCCTCCCACAAGAGTCTTGGCGAGGGAGAAGAAGCCGAGCGCGGTTTCCCCGAGAATCGAACCGACCAGCAGATCGCCGCCGCGATTTCGCACAACCGCCATCGTCTCGCCACCGAGAATTCTCAGCCCGAAGTCGAGAAGGTCCTTGTACGACGTCCACGAGAATCTCAGGGATGGCCGCCAGGACGAGGCGAGCCACAAGACTGCGACGCCCACACCCTGATTGACGAGATACATGAACACCAGACTCCACGCTCCGTGGCCCCGCAAGGCCAGTACGACGCCCACGGCGGCGCCGACGCAGCGGCTGGCCAGGGTTCGGACGGCAAGTACCCTGAAGCGAAGCTCCCGTCGAAGGCTGGCTTCCTGAACGGCGGCCAACGCCGTGAACATAAGGCCAAGGGAAAGCCAACGCAAGAGGCCTTGGAGATCCGGATTTCCGAACCACGCCGAGATTGGGCCCGCCGCGAGATACAGGGCTGCCATCAGGACGAACGCCATGCAGAGGTTGGCCACGAAGGCGCTGCTCTTGTGGCTCTGTGTGAGGTTCTCGCGTTGTACGAGCGCAGCAGTCAGGCCCTGGTTCAGCAGAAGTCCCAGGCCGTCGACGAACACCATCGCGAGAGCCACGACCCCGATGACGGCTGGCTCCACCAGAGCCGCAAGGATGACGAAGACGAGCATCCGCAAGCCGCGATCGGAGGCCTGCTGCACGCCCGACCAGAAGACCCCGCGTACGACCGAGCGCCGCAGGTCGTGGCTCAATCGCTATTCCAGTACCGGTAGAACCCGAACCGATGAGCGATCGACTTAACACCCTTCTCGGCCAGGACGAGCGGGATTCGAGTCGCTGAGGGCGACTGTGTCGAGAATCTGAGGTAGTCGGCGAGACCCGCGAGTTTCTTGAACGCTCCCCGGTCCTTGAGGCCACGCCGGTACATCATCCAGTGGAAGGCCATGAGCCGTGTCGGGCGACCCCTGGAGCTGCTCGTCGCCAGACGAAGTCTGCGCCGTTCTATCCAGTCAGCCTCGGAGATCAGATGCTCCGCCAGAGCGACCGGAACCTCGAGGCCGAGGTCGAACAGGAATCGCAGCGCCCTGCCAACACGCAGGCCGACGCCCCGCTCTTTCGCCTGGAGACCGACGCGTGTCCAATCGATGCTGGCCCGGCGCGAGCGCAGGATCATCACGACATCGACGATCCAGCGCAGGGGCGGATCTCGTACCCACCAGACACCGTGAGCGCAGGCGTGCATGAGATGGTCAGTCGTGCACAGGGTCGTCGCCTCGACCCCGTCCGCGTTGAACCGGACGGCCTGTTCCCAGAAGGCACGATCCGCTCCGACTTCACAGCTCTGCGAGATGACGTGGCAGTGAAGATCGACGCCGGCGCCCCGATCGTTGAGCATGGGGATGGCGTGACAGAACCTCGTGTCGAACAACTCAGGGCGGTAATGCAATGGCCGCCAGCCATTCGCCATCATGATCTGCATGGCGAGCGGGAACTGATGCTCCGGTACCAGCAGATCGACATCTCCCATGCTCCGCGCTCCCAGGTCGCCATAGTAGATGGGAGCCAGGGCGGCACCTTTCAAGACCAATCCCGGACAATCTTCACGCCCAAGAGCTTCAAGCAACGTTCGCAATCGCTCGAATAATCGCTGGTTGTTTGCCCACGACGACAGATAGGCACGCTTCAGGAACGCGAGTTCCGCGGTACGAGGCGCCAAACGTTCTCTAAGCAGGTGGCAGGTGGGCAGAAGCTGCTGGGTTCTAGGAGAGAGTTGCTCGAAGCCTCCGGCGTCACACCACTTTCGCCACTCCCGGCCTGCTTCAGTCTCCGGTCCGACCAGGGCCCGCAGCAAAGGCAGCTCGCGGTCGTCCGGCCACAGACTGCGTGTGTCGAGGCCCGGTCCAGCACCTCGCCAGCGCCCGCCTTTTTCGATCGGGGCGCCGAAGAAGTCACCCTCGACTGCACAACTTTTCCCGGCATTGACCATGTTCGGAGCACCCGACTCTGTGTAGTATCGATCAACCTATCTTAATGACTTCGGTGGGGGAGGGCGGTCCTTGTAGGTCGGAGGTCCGCTTGTGCCCCGTAGAGGACGTGTGAGCAATTCGGGGTTTTCTTTCGCCGGCGGTGGAGGGGTCCGCTCATGAAGGTTCTTCTCGTGGCGGATCTCTTCAGTCCCTACGTCGGCGGGATCGAGGTTCTGGCCGATCGAGTGGTGCCAGCGCTTCAGAAGCGTGGCACCGATTTCATGATCGTCACGGGGCACCACTACCTGCATCTGCCCGACGAGGCGATCCTCAATGGCTCAAAGATGTATCGGTTTCCCTTCCGCGCCACCCTGGAGGCCGGCGGCCCATTCCAGATCCTGGAGCTGCGGAAACGCGTGCGGAAGCTGATCGCTGACTTCGCGCCCGATCTCGTCCACCACTTCTCAACCGGCCCTTCGACGTTCTTTATCCACTCGGGAGGCGTCCCCACCGTCACCTCACTGCAGCAGCGTATCCAAGAGAACTGCAAGAAACCAGATTCCCTGATCTACCGGACGCTGGAGGAAAGCGACTGGATTACGACCTGCTCCGAGTACCTCAAGCGCGAGGTCGAAGCGCTGCTTCCCGGGAAGGTCGGTACCTGCGCCGCTGTCTTGAACTCTATCCCGCTACCGGAGGTGGCGCCCGTGCCGCTGCCGGCGGGAGCCGCACGACTCCTGGCCCTGGGGAGACTGACCGATCAGAAAGGATTCGACATCGCGATCAAGGCGATGCCGGAGATCCTCAAGAATGCTCCGGAGGTGACCCTTCGATTCGCCGGAGATGGCCCGCTGCGAGAGCCGCTGGCGGCCCTGGCCAGCGAGTTCGGCGTGCAGGGAAGCATCGAGTTCCTCGGCACCATCGGCAGGGACCGCGTGATCGAGGTGCTCAACGAGAGCTCGATGGTGGTGATGCCATCGCGCTGGGAGGGACTGCCAGTGGCCGCAGTGGAGGCCGCAGTCATGGCGCGCCCCATTGTTGCGACGAGGGTCGACGGCATCCCCGAGATCGTCCTCGATGGTGAAACAGGACTCCTGATCGACACCGAGTCGCCTCAGCAGTTGGCGGCCGCCGTCTGCAGATTGAATCAAAACCGGGAGCTCGCCGAATCGATGGGTCGTAGGGGACGTGAGCATGCTCGAACGCACTTCTCACTCGCAACGTGTGTCGATGGCTATGAGCGCGTGTATCGCCGATTCGATCCTGAGCGAGTGGGGGAAATCTCCGGCCAATGACCGCCTCACACCGTGTTCTGGTGTGGACGTCCAGCTATCGACCCCGCCCCGGCGGTCTGTCTGTACTGGTGACGAACCTGGTCTCGGCTCTCGAACGGCTCGGCGTGTCCGTGGCCGTCTTGACCGATTCGTGGAGTTCGGAGCCGGCGTACGAAGCGCACGGGAAGATCGACGTCTTGCGGTTGCCGTTTCTAGACGCGTTGTCCAGCCGCGAGCCCCAGAGAATTCTTGATCTGCTTCAGCGTGCGCGAGATTTCGCCGTCGGGTTCCGTCCGAATCTCATCCACCTCCACGGCCTTGGTGCCGACACAGTCCTCTTCGACCTTCTCCTCCGAAGGATACCGCTGCCCCTCGTCCTCACGCGCCACGAACATTTTCCCGAGGACGCCCACCTCGACGAGTCGTCGACATCACGCCGGATCCTGCAGAGCGCGCGGTTCGTGGTCGTGCCCACCCGGGCCCTGGCGAACGACATCAGGAGAGTGGCTCCGGACATCCCGGAGGAGCGGCTGGAGGTCGTGCCCAACGGCATTCCCGAGCCTGATCGTGACGCCCCCCCGCTGTCTATCGAACCCCTACGCTTCTTGTATCTTGGCCGCCTCGTTCCACAGAAGGGAGTAGACGTCGCGCTGCACGCCTTTGCACGATTCCAGCGGAGCTATGGCAACTGTCGTTTCAAGATCGTCGGAGACGGTCCCGAACGGCCGGCCCTGCAGGAGCTTGTGCGGTCCCTCGACGTGGACAACGTCGAGTTTGCTGGCGCTGTGGCACCCGAACGGGTATGGCAGGAACTTGTCGATTCAAGTGTGCTTCTGGTACCATCCAGGCTCGCCGAGGGTTTCGGATTGGTAGCCGCCGAAGCAGCTCTGGCTCGAAGGACAGTGATAGCGAGCCGTGTCTCGGGCTTGGACGAGGTCGTGCTCGACGGCATCACGGGCCTCTTGGTGCCCCCAGACTCACCGGCAGAACTGGAAACGGTGATGCATCGCGTGGCCCGCGATCTCGAGTTCGCTTTCGGCCTGGCAGAGAGGGCGCACACACGAGCGAAGAGACTATACGCCCTGGACGGCTGTGCCGAGAAGTACTACGAGGTGTACGAGAAGGTGCTGAGAGGGAACCCATGATTCAGAGGCAAGACACGTTCCGCGTCAACAGCAAGGAAATCGCCGCCAAGGTGATCGATGGTGAAGCCATCATCATCAATCTGGGCACCGGCACCTACTACAGCACGGACAATGTAGGTGCCTTGGCATGGGAGCTGGCCGAAGCGGGCCACAGCTTTGGCGCGATGGTGTCGGCGCTCGAGAGTCGTTTTGTCGTTCCACCGGAAACCGATATCGAGGTCGACCTCCGAGCCTTCTTTCGTCGTCTCCTCGAAGAGAACCTCATCGACGTGAGCCCGCCGAGCGAATCAGCTCCTCCGACCCCGGAGGTGCAGCCGTCAGCTGCCGCCTATGCGCCGCCCGTGCTGAACGCCTATCGAGACATGGATGACATGTTGGCGCTCGATCCTCCCGCGCCTGGCCTCGAGCCAATTCCGTGGAGCGCTCCTGAATCGAAGCACTGAGGACTGGTAGTGAGCCTCTCGTCCCGGTCTGGGGTTGCGTCCAGCGAGGCGTTGGGCGCAACCTTCGACGGACTGCTACGCGCCGTGGAAGACAGGTCCAGGCTTGTCGGCGTGCGGAGAGTGTGGCTCGAAATGGCGGGCCGGCCCGTGCGACTGAGCATCGCGGGCGAGCGGATTGCGGAGATCTTCCTGACGGCCTACCGGCATCTGCTGCTCGATCCCGAGGACGAGCCAAAGGCAAACGCGCCGGCAGCACTGGACATCGAGGTCTGGGACGAGACCGCGTGCAACTGGGGCCGTCCCATTCGCTATCTGCGCGACTGCCTTCCCCGTAGCCGACCCTTTGGCCGGGCCGTTCTCGGTCAGAGCGGTGACAGCCGGGTGCTTGGCTATCAGTCACACAGTCTATTCGGCATCCTAGATCTGGAGAAGAACCGACTGGTGGCTGCCGTCGAAGACGTCCGGCGGTTGTCACTGTTCGAGCGGGGCAAGCCGCTTCAGCCCCTTCTGTTCGCCTGGCACGGTGCCATCGGGGCAATGCCCCTCCACGCTGGCCTGGTGGCCAGGCAGGGGCGGGGTGTGCTTCTCGGTGGCGCTGGCGGCTCGGGAAAGAGCACAACCTCACTTCTGTGCTGGCAGGCTGGATTCGACTACCTTGGAGATGACTACATTGCCCTGCCGAGCGCGGACGCTGGAGGGCGCTACACGGGCTACTCCCTCTATACTTCCACCTGGTTGACGCCGGACCACAGTCGACGTTTTCCGAGGCTGGCCGAAAAGGCACACTATGGCAACGAAGCCGAAGACAAGCTGCTCGTCCTACTGAATGAAGTAGACGACACGCGGCTGACTCGGAGCAGCCCAGTGAACGCACTGGTGCTGCCGAGAATCGTCGGAGGCTCGGAGACCACCTATCGCCCCGCGTCACGGTCCGAGGCCGTACGTCGCCTGGCTCCAAGCTCAATCCTGCAACTGCCGTTCATCGACGGGCAGGCCGCGCTGAATCGGATGCACGAACTGGTGCAGGCCGTCCCTTGCTTCTGGCTGGATCTCGGGACCGATTTCCCCGGCATTCCAAGGGCCGTGATGTCCATCCTCAGCGAGGTCAGCGATGGTTGACCTGGCGAATATCAGCTGCGTGATCCCCGCCTACAATGCCGGCCTCTACATTGAAGAAGCCGTGGAGAGCGTCCGCGCCCAGACGCTGCCGGTGCAGGAGATCATCGTCGTTGACGATGTCTCACACGACGACACCATTGAGAGAGTGAAGCGTATGGCTGGTGTTCAACTGCTCCAGCTTGGGCACAACGCGGGAGCACCGGCCGCTCGAAATCGCGGCGCAGAGGCAGCAAGGGGCGAGATCCTGGCGTTCCTGGATGCCGATGATCTCTGGCTGCCGACCAAGCTCGAAGCGCAGGTGGCCTGTTGGAGCGACCATCTGGATTGGGCCGCAACGGTAACCATGGTGCAGAACTTCTGGATCGATTCGTTACGTCACGAAGCGGACAAGTTCTCTGACCACCGGTTAGCTCGTCCGTTGCCCGGCTATAGTGGTTCGACATTCATGGCCTACAGGGAAGCGTTCTTCGCAAATGGTGGTCTCGACGCGACGATGCGCCACGGCGATGTTCAGGACTGGGTGCTTCGCAGCCGGAGCCGCGGTCTTGACACGGGCCTGGTGAGGCAGGTGCTGGCTCGCCGGCGAATCCATACGACCAACACTTCGCGTGAGAGAGCGGCACAGAGCAGGGACGCGTTCCTGCACATGCTCAAGCGCAAGCTCGATCGCGAGCGTGAGTCCCGGTGATCTCGATCGAGACGCTCGCGTCGACCCTGGTCCCAACTGATGGTGTCACCCTGCTGCTTCGAGCTGCCTTCCTCGAGGGCCAGGAGACAAGTAGCGTACTGCGTCGCTGGCAGGATCAGGAGGAGGATCCCACCCAGGCAATGGCAAGTCCAGAGACCGTGTCTCTGGCTCCCACGCTGTTCGCGAACCTCCAGGGTCGGCCAATCCTGGAGGAACTCAGTCCGCGACTCGTCACCTATCTCAAGACGGCGCTGGTCCACGAGCAGCTGCGGCTCACGGCGTATCGGTCGATTCTGGCGGAGGTCCTTCACGAACTCGGCCATCGGAACGTGCGGTTCCTTTTGACTGGAGGAGCCCTCAACGGCGAGACCCTCTATCCGCATGGCCTCAGACATTCGCACGACATCGACCTCCTGGTTCGACCGTCCGAACGCACAGCTGTCGAGCGTGCCTTGGTGGACGCCGGCTTCGCTCCACCCCGGAGGCACGACCGGAATCATCTGACCTTGCTTCACGCGAAGGGACTCCCCATATCGCTGCACGAGAGCGCCCTTGCGTTTCGCGCGTACCAGCTGGACTGCGAGGACGTGTTCGCGCGTGCGGAGACCTACGAGATACTCGGCCATGCCGTTGAGGGGCCGGGACGGGAAGATCGATTCCTCCAGGCCTGCATCAACGGAATCACCTCCGACCGTCGGGGTGTCCTTTGGGTTGGCGATTCGATGCTCCTTGCCCGTCAGCAAGGTCTCGACGGCGGCAAGCTCGCGATGACCTCACAGGCTGCCAATTGCGAATTGCCGGTGTGGATCGCCCTCCGGTATCTGGAGACTCGACTGGCACTCGCGGCGGTGCGCCCGGGCGTGCGGCTGACACCCGAGATTCGCCGGCTTCTCGAGACCGCGGCAGGCAGGTCGGGACCATCGGCCCGGGAAACCCTTCTCCAGGGAACCTGGTCCGGGCACAGAGGCAGTGTCCACCAACACCTCAAATACTGCGCGTCGGCGGGGGAGAAGCTCCTGGTTCTCAAGGCAAAGGTCCTTCCCTCCCTCCGGGCCCTCACAGGCTCGAATCGCGTTGACGGTCCCGGCGACCTTCCCCGTTTCTACTGGGGACGGGCTCAGCGGCTTCTACGCCGGGCCGGAGCGGGTCACCCAGTGACTAGGTAAGTTCCGTCAATTCGTCGATCGCCCCGCCGTTCCCTGGAAGCCAGCGTAGCTGAACTCGAGCACTGAACCCGGGTTCGCGAGGCTGGGTGTGAGCCCCCCCGCGTCACTGACTGTTCGCCCCGCGTTGTCAGTCACGATGTAAATTCGACGACCATCGGGAGCAATCGCGAGATCGCGGTACCTGTTTCTCGTCTTGAAATACGGCACGGGTTCACCCAGCTGTCCGTTGCCCGGCAGGAGGTCCATCCGAAACACCACGCCGCTGATCAATGCAGCCACGAGGAGTGAATCCTTCCATGCTGGAATCGTCGGCGACGTATAGACGTCGATTCCGGCTGGCGCGATCGTCGCATTGCCCATAGACACCAGATCGTAGGAGTTGGAGACCGTGAAGAACGTTCTCAGTGGGGGCGCGAAGTCCGCAAGTCGCGCCTCTGACTCCTTGAACCGTGGCACCGAGGCCGGTGGAGTCCTTCCGAACTCGAGTCTGGCACACGGCGCTGGCGACGACGCTGACCAATTGGCGTACACGTAGGACTGGTCGTCCTGGAAGCCGGCTATGAGTGGCCACCCGTAGTTGCGTCCCGCAAGGACCAGATTCACTTCGTCATCCGTGCTCTCACCGTGCTCAGAGGCGTAGATACGTCCCGTCGGGTCGACCGTCATCCCCTGAGGATTTCGGTGGCCATACGAGTACACATGACTCCTCACCCCGTTCAGAACGGGGTTGTCAGCCGGAATAGCCCCGTCGAGGTCGATGCGCAAGATCTTCCCCTGATAGCTGCTCCAGTCATTCGCGCGAACATCCGCTGCAGTGGGAAGATCCTGGGCGCGGTTCGGGTTGCAGTAATTTCCGCGATAGTTGCTGCCTTGGTCGCCACGACTGAAATACAGCTTGAGGTCGCGCCCGATCACGAGTCTTCCACCACCGTGGTCCGTCCCGTGTGGCAGGTTCGTGATGACATCAACGGGGTTACCGAGGCGGCCCGTAGACGATTCGTAGGTATACCTTCTGATCTTCGCGCGTCTGGTTACACCAGGGCCGGAGCCGGTATGGTAGGTGTACGCGACGTACACGTAATTCGCGGCGTTTCCCTGAAGCAACTGCGGGTGGAGGGCCATTCCCAGCAGCCCGTCCTGACTGTGGCTTTGATACACCTCGTCGATCGTCCCGGCGACAACCTGCGTCCCATCAGCTGGGTTGATACGAACGACGCGCTTACCGACGCGCTCGGTGACCCACAGGAAGCCGTCTGGCCCCCACGTGATTTCCCACGGGCTGGCGAGTCCCGTCGCAATCACCCGTGAAGTGAAGGATTCGGGAGGCTCGGTCCAACGAGCGCGCGGGTTCTGATCGGGCGAGCCGCTGGTCTGTCTCAGGAGCACGACTCCCAAGGCCGTCGGTAGCGCGATCGCACCGAGAGCCGCAAGGAATCGAGTCGAAATTCTCATCACTGCGCTCCTGCAACACGTTCCAGCCAGTGGGCGACCGCCCGTTCCACCGCCCAGGGCGTGTGCGGCTCCGGTTTCTTCTCGAAGGGTCGCTTTCGAGCAGCATGAATGCAGGTTCGCTTCATTCGGTCCGCATCGTGGGCGTCACCTTGCTCCAGAACGTCAAGGACCGTCCGAAGTAGCGTGGTGATCGCTTTCCAACGAGGTCGCTGAAACTCGGAATTGGCGCTGGCGGCGAAATCAACCAGAGCAGATCGCAATCCACCAAGACTTGCCTCGCCCGAGTCGTCACAGCTTGCTCTCCTGGATGGCTCAGCCGGTTCGTAGTTCGTATCCGTGCCAGTCTTCAAAGCGCGGTATTGCCTCTGGGATTCTACCTCCCTATCCGGGGCCGTCTCATTCCGTTAGTTACTTTCCGGTACAGAAGTTGGCACCGAAGTGTTTGATTCTCCGCGATCCGATTCCACGCGATCTGACCGAACGCACGATTTCAGACTGGCGCGATCGGATCAGTCGTACTAACTGCTCGGCCACCCGTGCATTGCGAGAACGGCTGCGGGAGTCGCATCGCGAGCCGCGGCGGCCGGTCGCGGACGCCGCGCGTTCACCCCGCCGCACCCGTAAGGGTTGACCGGCTTTCGCGCCCTCCGATTCGGCCCGTCAACCCCGCACGCTCTTGCCACTTTCGCCTGTCCGAAACCTACTCCTTGTGGACACTCCTTCAGCGCCCAAGAACGTGAGCTTTTCAGCCCAAATCTGGACCCCGTTAGATGACCCTTCTGGACAGTCGCCACGCATGTAGAAAAGACTTGGATACGCCGAGCGCGGTTGCGGCCTGACGGAGTGACAAGTGGGACACGGCAGCGATCTCGTCATTCGACACGTCGCGCCTCCGACGGCCAACGTGGCGGCCAGCTGACTTCGCCCGGCGCATCCCGACCTTGACCCGCTCGGCGATTCTGGCCCGCTCGAATTCTGCGTTATGCCAAGCACCGCATAACACTGATTATGCGGAGTCGGTGATTATGCCGAGTCACGGAGCTACTTCACGACGGATCGCCGCGTAGATTCGTCACATCGACTCGGCT
>Ga0155950_1077_pt1 | contig 16555 bp, 14 predicted proteins | sample RifCSPlowO2_02_FD_107604 | JGI IMG/M metagenome (GOLD analysis project Ga0155950, IMG submission 107604) | Acidobacteria bacterium RIFCSPLOWO2_02_FULL_67_21
TCCTCTCGGTGTGTGCCTGGGGCGCGACGTCGTACGTGCTGCTCGTCGCGGTCCCCGACGCCAACCAGCGCTTCCGCGAGATCACCTTCGGCATCGTGGCCGAGCGGGCCGAGGGCGAAGTCCGGCCGCGAGTCTTTTTCGAGGACTTCCCCGATGTCGTCCTCTACGTCCGCGAGGTGCTCCCCTCGGGTGGAGGCTGGAACGACGTGTTCATGGCCGACCACCGGTCCGGTGACTCGCCCGCGGTCTATCTGGCGCAGCGCGGCCGCGTCGCGATCGATCGCACCCAGCGGACCGTCGAGATGGTGCTCGAGGACGGCGCGCGGCACCGGGCGGACAATGCCGGGAAGTACGAGGTGTTTCAGTTCGACCGGCTGCTGCTGAGCCTCAACCCCGACGCCGTCTTCCCGCGGCAGGGACCGCCGCTCGGCGCGCGCGAGATGTCGATTCCGCAGCTCCAGGCGCGGGCCGCGGAGCTCGAGCGCGAGGGCATCTACCCGCACAGCGAGCTCTTCGAGATCCAGAAGAAGTTCTCGATTCCGTTCGCCTGCCTCGTGTTCGGACTGATCGGGCTGGCGCTCGGGGCAAGCAACCGCCGCGACGGCAAGCTGGCCAGCTTCGTCACCGGGCTCGGCGTCATCTTCGTCTATTACGTGCTCCTCTGGCTCGGCCAGTCGCTGGTGCGGGGACACGTCATCCCGCCCTGGCTGGGCGCGTGGGCGCCGAACATCGTGCTCGGCCTGTTTGGCGGGCTGCTGTTTCTCTGGCGGGATCGCGCCGTCGATCGCCCGCTGCGGCTGCCGTCGATGCCGAAGCTGCGGCAGGTGCGGATTCCCCCGCTGCGGCTGCCGATGCTCGGCGTGCTGGATCGCTACGTCGCGTCTCTCTACGCGCGCGTCGCGGTGCTGGCCGCTGCCGCCATGGCCGGCGTGTTCTACATCTCGACGTTCCTCGATCTCTCCGACAAGGTGTTCCGGGGGCAGGCCACGTGGGGGATGCTCGGCGCCTATTTCTGGTTCGCGACGCCGCAGTACGTCTACTACATCCTTCCGCTGTCGGTGCTCCTGGCCGCCCTCGTCACCATCGGGCTCCTGACGAAGAACAGCGAGCTCGTGGTCATGAAGGCCTGCGGGATCAGCCTGTATCGCGTCGCGCTGCCGATGATCGGCGGCGCCGTGATCGCCGGGAGCGTCCTCTTCCTGCTCGAGGAGAGCATTCTCGGGCCTTCGAATCGCCGGGCCGAGGCGATCCGGCACGTCATTCGAGGCGGGTCGCCCCAGACGTTCGACGTGCTCTATCGGCAGTGGGTGATCGGGGCCGACGGCGAGGTCTATCACTACGACTCGTACGATCCGCGCGCGCAGCAGCTGAGCGGCGTGTCGATCTACGAGTTCGACGGCCCGATGCGGAACCTCGCGCGGCGTACCTATGCCGAGCGGGCCACCTATCTGCGCGAGCGCGCGGGCGCCACGTCCGCCAGCCGCTGGACGGTCGAGCAGGGATGGATCCGCGAGCTGACGCCGGCAGGCGACACGCGCACGTTCACGCCGTTTGCGTCGTCCGAAATTCAGATCGAGCCTGCCGCGTACTTTGCCACACAGCAGCCCGACGAGCGGTTCATGAGCTATTCGCAGCTGCGCGACTATACGGCCAGGCTCCGCGGAAGCGGCTTCGACGTCAGCGCGCAGCTCGTCGCGCTCGAGCGCAAGCTCTCGTTTCCGTTTGTCACGATCGTCATGACGTTGCTGGCGGTGCCGTTTGCCGTGACCACCGGACGCCGCGGCGCGATGTACGGGATTGGCGTGGGGATCGTGCTTGCGATCTCCTACTGGGTCGCCATCAGCGTGTTTGCCGCGCTGGGGACGGGGGGCGTGATGACGCCGCTGCTGGCGGCATGGGCCCCGAACATGCTCTTCGGGGCGGGCGCCGGGTATCTCCTGCTTCGCGCGCGAACGTAGTAGCGACCGTCGTACGTAGTGCCCGGCTTTAGCCGGGCTGAAGCCCGGCACTACGTACGAGGTCAGTACGGCTTGGCTGGCGCAGGGCGGGCAAAGCGCGATTCAGGAATCGCCACGTTCGGCTGAATCGCCTCCAGCTCGAAGTTGGATCGGCCGTCGAGCCACGTCATCGTGAACTTGAACGGCAGCGTGACGCCGGCAACCTCGCGATAGTCGGAATAATCGAGCTGCACCGGCAGGCGCCCCACCGGCGACGGCGTCGACCGGACGAGGCGCGTCAGCAGCCCCGTCTCCTCGTCGAAGTAGAGCGTGATGAGGGCGTTTCCTTTGTTGCCCTGCACCGCGAGGACGGAGCGCTCGTTGATGAAATCGACGCCGGTGCGCAGGCTCGTCAGGGCGTTCCTGACGTTCGCCGGAAACATCAGCTCCGCGTCGGCTCCGGCCGAATCGAGCTCGGCGCCGTGCAGCTCCATGACGGCGACCGGCCTGAACGGCGCCGATATCCAGCCAGCCGTGCCGTTGAACACGGTGACGTTGTCGCCGGCCTCCTTGTCGCGGATGACGATCGTCTTCTGATTCGGCGCCTTCGCGTAGATCTCCATGGGACGCGGGAACCCTTCCGGCCCGTAGCCGCTGTAGGTGCCTCGGACGACGTAGCTGGTCAGCTTGGCCGCGGCGGCGCTGCCTACGGCTTGCAGATACGTGTCGAGAATCTGCGCGGCGGTCGGCGTGCCGGGCGGCGCCGGCGGCAGCAGCACGTCGAGGTCCTCCGGCGGCGGCGCGCCGTAGAGCAACGTCAGGCTTGGCGTGACCGTCGGCCGGTTGCTGCCCCGGTGACAGGAAAAGCAGGTCACCACCTGTCGGCCGCCGAAGTACTGCGTGTTGATCTCGGCCATCATCGTGACCATGCGACGCGCCGTCTGCTTCCGGGGGTTGTCGTCGAGCGCATAACCGTCCCAGGTTCCGTTGTCGACATGACAGTCCGTGCAGTTCAAACCCGTCGCGGCGGAGAAGATCCCCATGGTCCCCATGAACTCGTCGACGGGGATGCCGCGGAGACCGATGATGTTCTTGAACACGGTCTCCGCGCGCAGCTGGCTCTGTGCCTGCACCGGAGCCGGCGACGCCTGACCGCCGATGAACGCCACGCTCGACAGCCACACGGCTGCGGTGACCAGGGCGCCTTTCGATCCGACCCTCATGCTCGTTCCGACCCTTCCGTGCCTAGTAGGTGAAGACGTACGCCGCGCCCGAATCATCCACCGAGTTGTCTGCCTGATTCCCGTTGGCGTCCTTGGCGCTGCTGTCTTCCTGGTGAGCGCCGACGACCAGCGTACGGCCGTCGCCGCTGAGCGCCACGGCGCTGCCGAACTCGTCCCCCGCGTCGGTGTTCGCACCCTTGACGTAGGCGCCCTGCGTCCACTCGGTCCCCTTCCGCGTGTAGAAGTAGACCGCGCCCGACTCTTCCGCCTGCTCGCGGCCTTCGCGCCAGGGCGTCAGGTGCTCGATCAGCAGGAACGGCTGAACCAGCGGAGGCCGGACGCCCTGGCCCGCGCTGTCCTCGAGCGGGGACGAGACGGCCAGCGTGTTGCCGTCGCCGCTCAGGGCCAGCTTGATCGCATACGAGGTGAACGGCCGCGCGTTGTTCGCCTTCATGAACAACTGCTCGGTCCACGTCGTGCCGCTCCGGACGAAGACGTAGGCGGCCCCGACCCAGATGTTGGCGGATCGCCGTGGCGGCGCGTCGTTGTCGCACCCGGGCGGATCGAGGCCGGGCGTGAGGCAGGACTCATCGCCCGCTCCGACGGCGAGCGTCGTGCCATCCTCGCTGATCGCGAGCGCATAGCTGAAAGCGTCGCTCGGCTCGCTCCGCGAGCCCTTGAGGTACGCCTGCTGGGTCCACTTGCCGTCCTGGCGCGTGAAGATATAGGCCGCGCCCGATCCCTGGGCGCGCGTGTCGAACGGCGCGTTCACGGTACGCCCGGACCCGCGGTCGTTGAAGGAACCAGCGGCCAGCATGTTGCCGTCTCCGGTGAGCGCGAGGGAAAACCCGAAGAGGTCGCCCCCCATCACGTGCGCGCCCTTCAGATAGGCCTGCTGCGCCCACGTGGTGCCCGTCCGCGCGAAGACATACACGGCCCCGGCCGAGGCCTGGGCGTCGTCCATGCCGTCTTCGCTGATCGCGCCGACCGCCGCCGTATCCCCGTCGGCGCTCAGCGCGAGCGAGTAGCCGAACTGGTCGCCGTCGCCCGGCATGTCCCCTTTGCCGGCCGTGCCGGTATTCGAGGCCTTGAGGTACGCCTGCTGCGTCCACGTACTGCCGCTGCGCGTAAAGATGTAGACGGCGCCCGCCTGCGGGATGGAGTCGTCCTTCTGATTGCCGTTGACGCCCGTGGCGGCGCTCGCCTCCCAGTGGGCGGACACCGCGAGCGTGCTGCCGTCGCGGCTCAGCGCCACCGACGACCCGAAATGATCGTTCTGTCCGGGGTTGGACGCCTTGACGAAGGCCTGCTGGACCCAGGACTCACCCTGGCGCACGAAGACGTAGACCGCCCCGGCGGCGTACAACGAGTCGTCGTTCTGATTGCCGTTGATACCCGCCGCTCCGCCGCTCTCGAATGGCGCGCCGACCGCCATGGTGCTGCCGTCGGGGCTGATCGCAATGGAGTTTCCGGTGTGCCCGATATTGCTGCCGCCGCAGGCGAAGTGATCCTGCGCCTTCGCATTCGACGCCTTGAGGTAGGCCACCTGCTTGAGCGGCAGCATCGGCGCCGTCTCGGGCGGTCCCTGCAGCTGGGCGAGCAGATGAGCCGGAATCAGGAAGAACGCGGCGAGCGCGGCTGCGAGTCCCGCGTGCCGAACAAGACGACAGTTCGTCCTTGCCATTTCCGCAACCCCCTTCGGAACCGGACGATCCGGGCGACGCGTTCGACGGCCGTTGCCCGTTGGAGCCCGTTCCGGGATGCAGCGGCCACTGGTTGCGCACGACGAAGTCGTGCTAGCCGCAGGTCGTATGTTGTGATGAGCGGAAGGCCCCGCCGTGAGTGCTAACGGGCCGCGGGCGCCGACTCCTCGTAGTTCGCGCTTTGCAGCACCACCTTGCCGGAATCGGCCAGAACCACGCGCGCGCGCTCGGTCAGGTTCATATACGGGGCCCCGCTCTTCAGCTGCCGGCCCGTCAAGGTGACCTTCGTGCCGGGCTTGACCAGGTTGACCCAGCCCTGCTTGATCAGCTGCCCCGGGGCGTTCATTTCCGCCTGCCAGCGGACTTTCTTGCCGTTCGTATCAACCTCTACGACGAGGATGGCGTGGGGGTTTATCAGCTGCGTTTCGAGGACGGCGCCCGTCACGTCGATCGTCGCTTCGTTGTACCGCCCGGCGTCGCCGTGGTGCGCCCACACCGCGGTCGAAAGGACAAGGGCGCCAACGCCGGAGACCAACGCGACCAAGGTGATCTTCTTCACGATGAAACCCTCCAGCCTGTGCGGCTTACGTGCCATTGTAGCTCAACAGGAACGGCCTTTGCTGGTACTACGGCCGGACCCGGTCGTTCGTTGACAGTATCGGCGCCGGGAGCGTCCGAGTACAATCCGTCACCAACGAATCGACGCGATTCCGGGATCAGCGGCTCGATCAGAACACGACGTTCGGCGCGCGGGAGCCGTACGACACCCCGATCGGGCCGATGAAGGAACGCGGTCCGACCAGCGGCGTGATCGTCCACGGCGGCTATCTGGTGGCCGAATGGGGCGAGCCCGCGCGCGTCGACATGACGCACAGCGTGACCAAGACCTTATCTCTCCACCGTCGGCGCGCTCGCCTGGCAGAAGGGCCTGATCCGGTTGAACGACCGTGCCCGCGATTACATGCCGGCCGGCGTGGATCTTTTCGATGCGCCCCACAACCAGCCGATCACGTGGGAGCACCTGCTGCGGCAGGCGAGCGACTGGCAGGGAACGCTCTGGGGCAAGCCCGATTGGGCGGATCGCCCCGAGGGCGAGCCACCGACGTGGCCGAACCGGAAGCTCTACGAGCCGGGGACCCGGTTCAAGTACAACGACGTCCGGGTGAACGTCTTCGCGCTCGCGCTCCTGCACGTTCTCCGCCGTCCGCTGCCCGACGTGCTGCGTGAGGAGATCATGGAACCGATTGGCGCCTCGTCTACCTGGCGCTGGCACGGGTACGACAACGCCTGGATAGAGCTCGACGGCCGGCGCGTGCAGTCCGTGTCTGGCGGTGGGCACTGGGGCGGCGGCATGTTCATCAACGCGTACGACATGGCGCGGTTCGGCTACCTGTTTCTCCGCAACGGCAGGTGGCGGGATCGGCAGCTCGTCTCGGAGCAGTGGATCAAGCAGGCCCGAACGCCCGGCACGGCCAATCTGGAGTACGGCTATATGAACTGGTACCTGAACACCGGGCGCAAGCCGATGCCGGCCACGCCCGAGTCCGGCGTCCGGTTCGTCGGCAATGGTCCCAACATCATCTACATCGACTGGGAAAACGACCTCGTGGTGGTCGTTCGGTGGCTCCGCGACGACGCGGTGAACGAGTTCCTTGGAAAGGTGCTCGCTGCGCTCGCTCCGCGGCCGACCGCCTGAGCCGCAGCCGCACTACCGGCCGTATTTCACCTCGTCGATCCAGATTCGCCCACTGGCGCCGAGCGGTGTGTGAACCGTATCGACGACGAACAGCACCGAGTCGACGCGGTCGAGCGCCGGGGGGCCGGTCCCCTCGTCCGCCGGCCGCAGCTCGTCGAAGGGGACGACGACGTCGCGCGCCTCGCTGTCGAGAACGACCGACCGCTGCCATCGCCTGCCTTGCTCGCCTCCCGGCTCCCGCAGCTGCACCGACAGGCGCATCGGACGATCGGACCTGCCCGTGAAGATCAGGCGATCGTGCGCGGCCAGCGCTCCGCCGGCGGGCATCACAAACGCGACATACGGGCTCTGCGACTCCGCGCCCCCGAGCGCATAGCGCAGCGCCAGCTGCGTGCCGCGCGTTGCGGGCGCCACATCCAGGGCGCCGAGCGCGGACGCGCTCGTTTCAATCGTCCATCCCGTGGCGGCGCCGTCGGCGTATTGCACCGTCGCCGCCGCCGGCGGCGGCCGGAGCGGCATGGCAGCCGCGTCCTGGTACGAGCCGAGGTAAATCGGGTTCGAGACGATCCATGGTACCGGAGGCATACCGGGCGCGCCTGGCGCCTGCACCTCCACCCGATACGCTCCCGTTGCGCGGTCTGCGGCATGCTCCAGGCGGGCGCTGGTGCTGCCGGCCACCGCCACGCCGTTCTTCAGCAGCTCGAGGCGAACGCCGGGGGGCGGATCGTGCAGCTCGGCCCGGAGCGTCACCGGTACATCCGCCGGCAGCACACCACCCGTGGCGGCATGCGCCGCGCCGCTCTCCGCCGTAAGTGTGAGCGTCCCGTGGTTCGCCACCGCGTCGACCCGGGTGTAGGTCCGCCCTCCGCGTACGGCCTCGATGACGCGCTGCGCATCGGTCGAGGCGTCGCCGCTCAACGTCGTGTCCGTCAGGACGGTGGAGAACACGCCGAACATGCGCTCGTAGCCCGGGACATGGAACGCCGCCGTGCGGTCATACGGCTCACCGAGGCTGCGCAAGCCGACGCGCGCGTGCGCATCGGTGCCCGCCACGACCATCGCGCGGCGGCCGCGCGTGACGCGGTCCCACCGCTCGAGGACGCCGGCAGGACGATCGAGCGTCGACAGGAGCGTCTCGGTGCGGCGCGCGGGATAGCCGATCAAGGCGCGCGCGAGGGACCAGGCCGACTCGTCGCGCCACTCGCTGTCGCCGTTCAGCCACTCGAACCCTGAGACCGGCAGCGACCAGTCGGACCACTGGAGGTCACCCTTGGCAGACCCTGGATGGGCGGCGATCGAGACGCCGCCCAGCCGCGCGACATCCTCGACCGCGTCCCGCGCCTCGCCGCCCAGCGGGTACGGCGCGGCCGGCAGGCCGAGCGCGACGAGATGTCCGTCGCGGGTGGTGATTTCCACGCCGTCGATACAGAGGACGCCGTGCCGGTAGGCGGGCGGATCCGGCTCCCGCGTCGCGTCTCCGTGATCCGTGAAGACCACGAAGTCGAGCCCCGCGCGCGCGGCCGCGGCGGCGACCTCGTCCACGGTCCCGGTGCCATCCGACCGGCTGGTGTGCACATGAAGCACGCCGCGCACGACCGCCGCCTCCGACGAGCGCGATGCGGGCGACGGCCCGCGCGGGGGCAGCGCGGCGTACCAGCCGGCGCCGAGGCCTGCAAGCACGACGATGAGCAGCCGAAGGCTCATCGCTGCGACATTCCTTCAGGCCCTCGGATGAAACTGGTCATAGATCGTGCGCATCCGGCGCTCGAGCACGTGCGTGTAGATCTGCGTGGTCGACAGGTCGGCATGTCCCAGCATCAGCTGAATCGCGCGCAGATCGGCACCCCGCTCGAGCAGGTGCGTCGCGAACGAGTGCCGCAGCATGTGCGGGCTGATGGCCCCCTGCAGCCCGGCGCGGCGGGCGTACCCGCGCAGGATCTTCCAGAACCCTACGCGCGTCAGCCCCGCTCCCCCGCCGCGGGCGTTGAGAAAGAGCCGCGGGCTGCGGCGGCGGCGAAGCAGCGCGCTGCGGCCCTCGTGCAGGTACCGCCGGACCCATGCGGCCGCCTCGTCGCCAATCGGTACGATCCGCTGTTTGTCACCCTTCCCGGTGCACGTCAGGTACGACGCGTCGAGATTCACGTCGCCGGGGCGCAGGCCGACGAGCTCCGACACGCGCATGCCGGTGGCGTACAGCAGCTCGATGAGCGCGCGATCGCGCAGGCCGCGCGGCGTGGCCACGTCGGGCTGGGCCAGCAGGCGGTCGATGTCCTCGACCGACAGATATCGAGGCAGCGCTTTCCAGGCCCGTGGCGGCCGGAGGTCGTCGGCGGGACTGGCGGCAATACGGCCGTCGATCGCGAGGAACCGGTAGAACCCGCGGTAACACGCGACCGCGCGCGCCACCGACCGGGGCGAGCGGCCGTCCGACATGAGGCTCCGGACCAGCCGCTCGAGATCGGCGCGGGTCAGCGTCTCCACGCGCGCCCGGCCGCCGGCGGCAAACTCCCGCAGCAGCGCCAGGTCGCGGGCGTAGCTGGCGACGGAGTTGGCCGCCAGACGCCGCTCGACGGTGAGATGCGTGAGGTAGGCGTCGACCGGCGCTGACGAGGCGAGTGCCATTTGCTGCGTGTCCGGGCCGTTGAATCGGTAGAATTGTACGTGAAGCTATGATGGGACAACGATGGTGATGCGTTCGAAGTGGCAGTCGCTCCCCACGGAAGCCATCAACTCTTCCAGCCTCGGCATCGACAAGCTCTCGCCCGGCGACATCGTCGACCTGATGGTCGGCGAAGACCGGAAGATGCTCTCCGCGGTGCAGCGCGAGCGCGAGCGGATCGCGGTCGGGATCGAGATGGTCGCGTCGGCGCTCCGCAAGGGGGGCCGGATCGTCTTCATCGGCGCTGGGACGAGCGGCCGGCTCGGCGTGCTCGAGTCGGCGGAGATGCCGCCGACCTTCAGCACGAGCCCGACGCTCGTGCAGGCCATCATGGCCGGCGGCCGCGGCGCCACGTTTGCCGCCAAAGAAGGCGTCGAGGACAACTACGAGGAGGGCGCCCGCTCCGTCACGCGGCTCCGTCTCACGCGCAAGGATATCGTGGTCGGCGTCTCCGCGAGCGGCATGACGCAGTTCGTCCGCGGCGCGCTGACGCGCGCGCGCAAGGCCGGCGCGCGGATCATCTTCATTACGTGCGACCCGGCCACCGAGCTGCAGACGTTCGTCGACCTCACGATCGCCCCGGCCGTCGGCGCGGAGGTCATCGCGGGCTCCACCCGCCTCAAGGCGGGCACCGCCACCAAGCTGGTGCTGAACATGCTCACCACCGGCGCGATGGTCCAGATCGGCAAGACCTACGGCAACCTGATGGTCGACGTCCAGACCGGATCCGAGAAGCTGCGCGACCGCGCCCGCCGGATCGTCAACATCGTCACCGGGCTTGATTACGACGAGGCCGACAAACTGCTCAAGAAGGCACACTGGAACGTGAAGGCGGCGCTCGTCATGCAGAAGACCGGCCTGCCGTACACCAAGGCGCTGGGACGGCTCCGCCGGGCACACGATTCGATGCGCGAGGCGATCGGCGAGGATATCGAGCCGCGCCTGCGCGGGATGATTCAGGGCCACGCCGAGGCCGCCGGCGGCCCCCCTCAGAAGTACGGCGTGGGCGGACCTGAAGGTCCGCCCCTACGGCCCATCTCGTAGAGGCGGGTCTTTAGACCCGCCTGATCCAGATCGCGGTTCTTCGCCCGCGGCCCCGCCGCCCGGAAGCCGACTTGCGGCGGCGGCGTCCACGAACAGCTCGACCCGCCGATGCAGCTGCAGGAACGACGCCGGCAGCTGCGTCGAGACGGGACCGTTCACCATCCGCTCGACGCAGCGCGCCTTCCGCGCGCCGGTCGCAATCAGCACGATCTCCGCAGCCTTGAGGATCGTCCCCATGCCCATCGACAGCGCTTCGTGCGGGACGCGGGAGGCGTCGCCGCCGAACAGGGCCGCGTTGTCCCGCCGCGTCGACTCGGCCAGCCGCACCCGGTGGGTGCGCGCGACGAGCGCCTCGGCCGGCTCGTTGAACCCGATGTGTCCGTTGCTGCCGATGCCGAGGAGCTGCAGGTCGATTCCGCCGGCTGCCGCGATCGCCGCCTCGTATCGCTCGCACTCGGCATCCAGATCGCCCGCGGCGCCATCGAGGAAGTGAATGTGCGGAGCCGGCAGATCGATTCCGCTGAACAGGTGCGCCTCCATGAACGTGCGGAAGCTGCCGGGGTGCGACGGCGGGACGCCCGCAAACTCGTCGAGGTTGAACGTCATTGCGCGGGCAAAACTGGCGACGCCCGCGCGATGCAGCCGGCGAAGCTCGGCGTAGGCGCCGGTCGGAGTGCGGCCGGTCGGAAGGCCCAGCACCACCCGCGAACGGGCGCCCAGCGCCTCGGCGACGCGCGCCGCCACCGCCAGCGAGACCGCCTCAGGTGTATCGAACGTCCGGATGTCCACGGGTTACACGTAGGTCGGCACGCGAGCGGTCCCGCGTGCCGCCGCCACCGCCAGCCGGACGGCGCCGACCGCCGGCTCGACCTGCAGCGGCTCCACCGTGCTTCGCGGCGCGATCTCCGACAGGCGCGTGCTGACGTCGCGCACCAGAAATGGAACCCCGCGGAAAATGCCGCCGGCCAGGACGGTGGGAAAGGTGTCGCCGCGCATCTCCAGCCTGGCAATCACCGACGCCGCGGCCGAGGCCAGCTCCGTCCCCGCCCTCGCCAGGATCTGTCCGGCCACCGCGTCCCCGGCGTCGGCCGCCGTCTGCACGAGCGCAGCGAGGCTGGCGATCGCGTGCCGGTGCACGTCGCGGTAGTAGATCTCCTGAATGAGCTCCATCGGGGTGGCGACGTTCAGGCGGCGCAGCACCAGCTCGGTCAGCTCCGTTTCCGGCCCCCGGCCGTCCGACTGGCGCACGACGGCGGCGAGCGCCGATCGGCCGATCCAGAACCCGCCGCCCTCGTCGCCGAGGAGGTAGCCCCATCCCCCGGCACGGGCGGCGCGGCCGTCGGCGGTCCGCCCGTACGCGATCGAACCCGTTCCGGCGACAATCACGACGCCGGGGGCCGATCCGGCACCGGCCTCGAGCGCCACGAGCGCGTCGTTCACGACCAGGACGGTCGACTCGAGGCCGATTCGCCGCATGATGGCGCGGACCGTCTCCGAGTCGGACGGCCGGTCGACGCCGGCAATCCCCAGGCAGATGGCTGCCGGGCGCACGCGGTGTGTTGCCAGCGCCTCCTGCATCACGCCGTGCAGCACCTTCTCGACCTCGAGCTCCCCGGCAGCCTGCAGGTTGGCGCCCCCGCCGCGCGCCTCGGCCACAATGGTTCCGTGGCGATCCGCCAGCAGACAGACCGTCTTGGTCCCCCCCGCGTCGATTCCCAGTACGTGCACGTCGACTCTTATGGTACTTAACTCCCTGAACCGCCCTTGCTGAGCCGTGCCTCCTTTGCCCGCGCGGCAGGCGTCCTCGCCGCCGCCGTCCGAACCGGCGCCTTTCCCGCTGCGGTCGTGGAGGTTGGCGACGCCACGCGTCCGCTGTGGCGCGAACCGTTCGGCCGGCTGACCTTCGACCCGGCGGCGCCCGCCGTCACCAATGACACGATCTTCGACCTGGCCTCGCTGACCAAGGTGCTGGCCACGACGCCGCTGCTGATGCAGCAGTGCGAGCGTGGATCGCTCGGCCTGGACGACGCGGTCCGGGATCACATTCCCGCCTGGAGCGGAGCCGATCGCCAGAGCGTCACGATCCGTGACCTGCTCGCCCACTGCGGAGGTCTGGCCGGCTACCGGCCGCTCTATGAGACCTGCCGCGGCCGCGCGGAGTTCGAAGCCGCGATCTGCCGCGAACCGCTCGACTATCCGCCGCGGACGACGTCCGTCTACAGCGACCTCGGGTTCATCCTCCTTGGCTTCATCCTGGACGGCGGCTCGTCGCTGGCCGCCCGGTTCGACGCGCTTCGAGCGCAGATGGGCGCCGCCGAAGATATCCAGTTCATGCCGCCACGCGCCTGGTCGGCGCGTACGGCGCCGACGGAGATCGACCCCTGGCGCGGCCGGCTGCTCGTCGGCGAAGTGCACGACGAGAATGCGTACGCGCTTGGGGGCGCCGCCGGGCACGCGGGGCTCTTTGGAACCGCGGCGGCGGTCGGGGAGCACGCGCGCCACCTGCTGCAGGTGCTCGACGGCAAGACGGGCGCCTTCCGGCGCGGGACGCTCGAGCTCTTCATCACACGCCGCGCCGACATTGCCGGACGCTCCCGTGCGCTCGGCTGGGACACGATGCTGCCTTCGTCTTCGTGCGGACACCGGCTGTCGCCTCGCGCGTTCGGCCACACCGGATTCACGGGAACCTCGCTCTGGATCGACCCTGACCGGCGGGTCTACATCGTGCTGCTCACCAACCGGGTGCACCCGTCCCGCGCGAACGAGGCGATCAGAGAAGTCCGGCCCGCGTTCCATGACGCGGTGGTCGAAGGCTTAGGGTAGCGACGGTCCCGGAAAGCCGCGTCGCATGCCGGGCGGCGGCGGCGGGATGCTGGGCGGCGGCGTACCCGGAGGCAACCCGCGGCGGCCGGCGGGCGGCGGTCCGCCGACCCGCGCGCCGGGCGCGCCCGAACCGGCCGGTGCTCCCGGCTGCTGCGTGGCGGCTATCGAGACGAACAGCCATTCGTTGTACTTCCCCCGCCCGTTGTACAGGCGAAGCGCCTCGCCGGGGCTGGTGCTGACCACGCCGATGATCGGTCCCACGGGGCCCGCGCCAAACTGCCCTGTTCCGCTGCCGATACCGCGAGCCGGCGCTCCGGCTGCCTGGGGATTCTGCCCCAAACCCCCGGTCGGGCCAGACGCCCCTCGCGCTGCCGGCGATCCGGCCGGCGCGCCTGCGCCCGCCGGGCCCCCTACCCGCTGTCCCGCCTGGCCGACGCCGACACCCGGCACGGCGATCTGCCCCAGGAACACGGGCCGGAAATCGCCGCCGGTGATCGGGTCCTTGTACAGCCGCCGGATGAACCGGCCGGCTCGCAGCGCCTCGAGCGACGTCGGGAACCCGCCCGTCCGGCGGGAGTACAGGTCGATGGCGTGCACGTACTGCTCGCCCCGGAAGACGAGCTCCGCTTCGCGCTCGCGCTGCATGAAGGTCTGCCAGACCGGCAGCGCGATGCTGAGCATGATCCCCATGACGCTCATCGTCACGAGCAGCGCCGCCATGGCGTAGCCGTGCTCACGTCGCGGCATTAATCCAGTTCGATGAGTACTTCGGTCCGGCCCGTTGCGCTTCGTCCATCGGCCGTACGGGCGGTTACGGTCACGACGTACCGGCCGTCCTCCTCATAGACATGCGCAGTCGTGTCGCCGGAAGTCGTGACTTCGCTCGTGCCGTCGTCAAAGTCCCACGTATACGACTGAATGGCCGCGTTCCCCGTGCCGCCTTCGCCTCCGCCGGTCGCATCGGCGTCGAACGTGCACCGCTGTCCCGCCGATGTGGCGATTGCGCACGTCGCGCTGAGCGCGACGTTGATTGGCGTGATCGTTGGCTTGGGCGTGAGGATGACCACGGTCGACGCAGCGATCGACTCGGCATTGATATCGGTGGCCTGTACGGTGGCCGTATAGGCACGCGAGTTGGAATCCGAGGGCCCAGCATACGCATGGGTGATGGTCGCGTCACTGGCCAGATTTCCGAGCGCCTGCGACGTGCCGTCGCCGAAGTCGAGCGTCGCCGTGCGAAGCGTGCTGCTGCCGCTCACCTTCTTCACCGTGAACAGCACGGTGGCCGTGTTATTCGTCGCGCTGGCCTGCACGGCCGCGCAGTTGCCGGTTCCGGAGGCAGGCGTGCAGGATATCGACACGTTCGGACCAGCGCGCAGGTCCACGGTGACGTTGCTGCTCGTCTTGGTGCCCGCCGTGGCGGAGACCGTCGCCTTCTGGGCTGTTGTGAGCGTGACGCGCGCCTGACCAATGGTATCGGTGACCGCGTTCGTATCGCTCAACCTGCCCTGGTCGGTGTTGAACGTAACGCCGACCCTCTGAAGAGCCTGGCCGTTCTCGCCCACGACCGTGGCGATTAATTCGACGGTCCCGCCCTGGGGGCCGACGCTGCCCGGACTGGCGCGCAAGGTGACGGTGTTGACGGCCGCCGCGCCAATCGTGATCTCGACGACGTCGCTGTTGTCAGCGCCAGTCGCCCCGCCGGAGGAAGCACGGATGCGCGCGATGCCCGAGTCGTCGCCAGAAAAGAACGTGGTGACTGCAAATCCGTTGCGCGTCTGCGTCTCTACCGGAACGACGCGGCCGAGGTTGGTACTGAACCGGACCGTCGTCCCGTTCTGAACCGGCGTGCCCGCCTGCTCGACGACCATGGCGGTGATTTCAGTTCTGCCACCGGGCGGGAGGATTCGCGCCGGCGCCGACAGCGTAATCGTCGACTTCGTCGGCGCGAGGAGCTGAGCCTTGTCGCATCCGGCGGCGGCCGCCGCGGTGCACAGCGCCAGCAGAATCAGCCGCGCGCCGGGTGGAACGGTCTTCACCATACCTCTACCAGTCGCCTCCACCAGTCGCCTACCAGTCCGAATACTGCGTCCCGTCCATCGCCGTGCGATCCGATCCGCTCTTCACGTCGAAGACCCCCGGCTGCGCCGACGGATTGGCGGGGTCGATCTCGGACATGATCGTCTGCCACGTGGTGGCCGACTGGGTGAACGGATCCACCGGTACCGCGCGCAGGTACTTCTGGGTGACGAGGTCGTCGAGCGACGGCGGGTACGCGTTCTTGTCCGCGTAGTACTGGTCGAGGGCGTCGCGCATCCGGAACAGGTTTTCCTTCAGCACGGCCTCCCGCGCGCGCGTCTGGCTGTTGGCGTGCACCGACAGCCCGATGCCCGCCAGGATCACGATGAGCGACATCACGATCATCAGCTCGATGAGCGTGAAGCCGCAGCACTGCCTCCGCCGTCCGTCCCCGATTCCCATCGTCCTGGCTACCAGTCTCGATACTTCGTGCCGTCGAGTGCCGTTCCGTCGAACTTCGTGTACAGGTCAAAGACGTTCTGGCCGCCCCACGAGGTGGTGTCCGGCTCGTCCTGGTAGGAGCGCAGGCCCCAGTCGGTCGACGCCGTCATGGGATCCACCGGAACGCGGCGCAGGAACCGCAGCTTGCGTCCGGACGCGTCGTTGGCGGCCGCAATCCCCACCACGAGCGTTTCGAGGTCCGGCGGGTAGCCCTCGTTCTGAGGCTCCAGCTCGGTGGTGGGGATGCGCCCCTGCTCCACTCCCATCCTGAACTGATCGATCGCCGTGCGCACTTCCCGCAGGGAGCGGCGCAGCTCCGCTTCGCGCTGTCGCTGCGACACGACCTGCGCCAGCGGCATGACGGCGGACGCGAGAATCATCAGAATCGTGGTGACCACGATGAGCTCGATGAAGGTGTAGCCCTTTGTCCCCTTCATTTCACGGTCACCGCCGGCACCGAGCCGAACTGAAGGGCGATGGGAGTGCCTCGCGGGCCGGCCGCGGCGCCGGTGATCGCGAAGTTCGCGGGTCCCCCGCCCACGGCGTCGAAGACCACCGCCGCCAGCAGTCCGGTGCCCGCCACGCCGGTCTGATCTCCCGTGCGGACGATCGCGATGTCGATCCGCCCGGTTCCGGCGTCGACCTGCTGTGTGAAGGTCGCCGCCACGCCGCCCGTGCGCATGAAGCTCCCCTCCTGCACGGCGCGGACGCGCAGCGCCCCGGGATTGAACGTCAGGGTCAGCGACACATTCGAGATCTGCGACGCGCCCGTAATCGAGACCGGCACCGTGTACGGTCCCGCGCCCACGAGAAAGTCGGATCCGGGCGGCGTCAGGAAAATCTGGCCTCCGGTTGCGGCAGCCGGCGGCGTCGCCGGCACCGGCGCTGCGGCGACCGTCGTCGTTCCGGGCACCGCCGAGCTCCCGGGAGGGACGACGGCGATGCCGGCG
>Ga0155950_1067_pt1 | contig 16163 bp, 11 predicted proteins | sample RifCSPlowO2_02_FD_107604 | JGI IMG/M metagenome (GOLD analysis project Ga0155950, IMG submission 107604) | Acidobacteria bacterium RIFCSPLOWO2_02_FULL_67_21
GGCCGCAGGCCGCCCGACGCCAGCGCCGCGGCCAGCATGACGGCGCTCATGGCCGCGGCGAGCCCGATCGAGGTCGCGACGCTATGCCTCCGGAACGCGCGCGCGAGGCCCGCCGGCCACGCATACGCCTCGTACGATTCGAGCCGCAGCCGGGCCAGCGTGCGAGGGACGTTGACGCCGAACTCGTGCGGCGGCGCGTATTGACACGCGTAGAGGCACTCGCCGCAGTTGTGACAGAGGTTCGCCAGGAAGTGCAGGTCGCCGGCCGCGAACTGTGGGGCGGGTTCCACGCCGAGATCGTTCGTCGTCGAGGCGTGGACCCGCCGACCCCCTCGCCGCTCCATGGCCGGGAAGACGGCGCAGTACCCCTCGCAATACCGGCAGGCGTTGCAGATGACCATGATGCGCTCGCCCTCACGCACCAGGGCGGAGGTCATAGCGGCAGCCAGAACGACGTCTTGATCGCGAAGAAGTTGCTGCCCGGCGCGCCGAACGATCGGAAGACGTCGTCGAAGCCCACGGCCTGGCCGAGGCGCTCCTCCACGTGCCGATTCTGCTGCCAGACGAGGTACAGCATGCTGCCGGGCCGCCACTCCCATCGCAGGACGAGGTTGCTCCGGAAGGAGCGGACGTTGAAATCGTTGGCGCGCACCGCGAACGCCGCCGCGCCGTCGGTGACCGCGTAGCTGCCGTCCGTCTGCTGCGCGATCGTGGTGCCCGAGGTCCCGTAGGTCCGCAGCCGCAGCGCGCCGGCCGCCGCCAGCTCGCCGATATCGTAGTAGCGGCCGCTTGCGGCGAACGGCTCGGCATACAGGTCGAGATTCAGGTCGGGCCTGAGCGTGTAGCCCATCCTGACCTGCGTGGAGATGGTCGTCCGGTCGATGTAGGAGAAGATGTAGCGCGTCCCGAACGTCTCGGCGCGTCCGCCGGCGAGCGCGGTGACGTACTGCTGCGGTTCGGTCTCCTCACGGAACGTCGGCGTCACCGACAGCTGCCACTGCGGCGCGGGCCGGAAGGAGATCCCGCCGTTGGCATTCCACACGTGGCCGCCGATCTCGTCCCGGATCGCCTGGACGCGGGCGTTCCAGTTGGTCTGCGCGGCTGCCCGGTTTCGGAGCGTGATCGTGGTCGTCCACCCGCGCGGCGCGCTCATCGACGGCCCGCCCCTCGTCAACCGCTGGTCGAGCGCCCGCAACATGGGGCCCGTGTCCAGGATCGCCGTCCAGAAGTTCAGGAACGTGAGGGTCGCGTTGGCGGTGGCGCTGCCGCCCTGGCGCACGCTGCCGAACGTGAACTCATTCCGCTGCGTGAACCCGACGCTGTAGGCGCGGAACAGCCGCCCCGGCACCGTCTCCCGGTAGCGCACGCTGCCGTCGAGCCGGATGCCGTCCGCGAACGTCATGCGGCCGATGTCGTTGGGGTCGAACCCGGGTGATTCGAAGTCGGTCTGGAGATTCCAGAGCCAGTGGCGTCCGCCGACGCGCTCGATCTCGCCGCCGGCCTTGAAGCCCGGCATCGACGTCCGCGTCGGATCGTACTTGTCGTATCCCGCGTCGGGGCGCTGGAGGTAGTGCGCCGACGATCGCTGCACGCGGGCGAGCGCGTTCGCGTCCCCGGCCGCCCGCGTCACGCCGCCGTAGGCCGTGAGCTGGTACTCACCGTCCTTGAATCGCAGCAGCGTGTCGCCGAGCGCGGTAAATGCCGCGCGCGGGATCAGCCGCTCGAGCGGATCGCCGGCGACGAAATCCCGGTGCACGAACGTCACCAGGCCGCTCGCCGTCGACCCCAGCTCGCCGAACTCCTGCTGCACCCGTGCGAGGCCGTAGCTCGCTCGCGGCACGACCCGCACCCCCTCGATCCCCGTCCCGCCGATGTTGAACCGCTGCGCCGATTCCGACGTCGTCACCGCGCCGAGCATTCCGAGCGACGTGCCCGACGGAAGCCGTCCCGTCAGCTTCGCCGCCGTCGCAATCGTGCTCGTCTGCGGATAGTCCACGTAATCGCCGCTGACCGAGGTCGTCGGGCGCGCGCCGACCCGCCGGGAGTAGTAGAAGTTGTTCACCGACTGCGGGCCGAGCAGGTTGGCCCCTTCGGTGAAGAACGGGCGCTTCTCGGCGAAGAACGTTTCGAAGGCCGTCAGGTTGACCTCGGCCGGATCGGCCTCGACCTGGCCGAAGTCCGGGTTCACGGTCGCCTCCAGCGTCAGGTTGGAGCCGATCCCCATCTTGACGTCCATGCCCGTCCGGCGGGTGAAGGCGCTGTCGAACGGGTTGGCGGCATCGTTGCTGCCTTCCACGGTCGAGCCGCCGGCGACGTAGGGGAGCATCTCGATGCGGCGCGACGGCCGGATACCCTGGATGCCGCGCAGGTCGCCGAAATACGAGGCCCAGCCGCGCTGCGTCCGGGGCACGGCGACCCAGTAGTCCATCTCGTTGTTGGTCGGCATGAAGCGCTGGACGTTGAGGCCCCAGATCTGCTCCGACTGTGCGGTGAAGCGCAGCTGCGAGATCGGGATCCAGAGCTCGGCCGTCCAGCTGTCGTCCTCGACGCTGGTGCGCGCGCGCCACACCGGATCGAACCCTTCGTCGAAGACCGCCTCGTCGTCGCCGGGATAGAAGCGATCCAGGCGGACGCCGTTCGCCGAGACCCCGAACGCGTACGCGGTGCGTCGATCGTGAAACGTGTCGAACGAGACGAGCAGGTGCTCGGCCAGCGCCTCGACATCGTCGCGCCGGCCCATCGGCGCCTGAATGGGGACGTGCTTCCGGTTGTACATGCGCGCGCCCACATAGATCACGTCGCTGTCGTAGACGATGCGGACGTCCATGTCTTCGGTGGGGGCGGCGCCCTCATCGGGCTCCTTCTGGATGAAGTCGGTGATCGGCGGCGCGTTGCGCCATCCTTGATCGTCCAGGCGGCCGTCGAGGCGGATGGCGCCGTCGGCGACGCGGACCGCGACCGCCTGTTTGCGCGTGCCGCCGGTTTCGGTCTGCTGGGCGACGGCGGCGAAAGGGAACAGAAGGCAGAACAGAAGGGTATGAAGACAGAAATATTTCGGACCGAATGCACTCATCAACGTTCCTCACGCTGGTGGATTCGCCAGATTACCACGCTGTAGCCGGCCCTGAAGTCCGCCTGAAGGCGGACACTCCGTCGGTGATGAAACCGGTTCTACGGCGCGAGCTGCGGAATGGTGTCGACGGCCGGCGGCCGCGGACGCGCCTCGAGAAAGGCGTAGATGTCGGCCACGTCCTGATTCGTCAGCACCCTGGCGGTGTACGGCGGCATGTCGCCGGTCGGGTTCCGGATGTACTGGAGAAATCGCGCGTAGGGAACCGGGCTGGGCCCGATGCGCGGCCCGGCGAGGCCACCCTGCCCCTCGTTGGCGTGGCACTGGTAGCAGCCGACCTTCTTGTACAGCGTGGCGCCGTTGCCGGCCCGGCCCGCCGGGGCCCTGGCGTCCGCGGGTTTCGCCGCCGGCGCGGTCTGGTAGGCCGGGTCCTTCTGGACCCGCCCTACAGCGGGCGCCGCAAGCATCACCACAATCGCCGCGCCAACCATCGTTCTCGTCATCGCATGACTCCAACTACCAACACCGGCTACCGGCCACCAGCTGGCCTCACCTCGCCTGCGTCACGACGTCGACGAGCGCCGGCTCGCCCTTCTTGACGACCTGCAGCGCGCGCCGGATCGCCGGCCCGAGATCGTTCGGGTTGGTGATCGGCCCTTCGGCATACACGCCCATCGACTGCGCCAGCTTCGCAAAGTCGATGTTCGGGTCGATCAGCTGGCTGCCGAGCTCGCCGCGATCGACGCCGCGGTTCCGCGCGTTGCACATCTTCTGCACGTGCATGATCTCCTGGTGGTACGCGCGGTTGTTGTTCATCACGCTCAGCAGCGGGATCCGGTGGTGGGCGGCCGTCCAGAGCACGCCCGGCGCGTACATCAGGTCGCCGTCGGTCTGAATGGCGACCGAGAGCCGTCCGTGGCGGCGGTTGGCGAGCGCGGCGCCGACCGACGCGGGCGCGCCGTAGCCGATCCCGCCGCCGCCGGCGTGGCCGAGCCACTGGTAGGGCCTGGTGAAATCCCACAGCCGCCGCGGCCAGTTCGTCTGGTCGCTGCTGTAGTAGCTCGAGACGAGCGACCAGTCCTCGGTCTTGATCTGCGCCCAGATCTCGGCCGAGAGACGCGCCGTGCTGACCGGGCTGGCCTCCCACGCGTACGACGCGGCCGTGCGGGACGCCGCGGCCGCCGTCCGCGACGCCTGCGCGAGCCTGGCGCCACGCTCCTCGAACGCGCGCCGCCGATCGGAGGTGACCAGCCGCTTCACCGCTTCGATGAGCACCGGCAGCGTCGCCTCGGCGTCGGCGGCCATCGCGAGATCCACGTCCTGCATGCGGCGGAAGTCCTGGTAGTTCGACCTGATGTACAGGTCGCCGGTCGTAATCGACACGATCTTCGCGCCCGGGCGGGCCACCCGCCGTGCCGAGCGGTGAAGCTGGTCGCGCAGCGCGTTGACGACGCCCCAGAAGTCGGCGACCTCGAGCCCGACGATGACGTCGGCGTCGGTGACGGCCGCGCGGCCGCGCTGCGTCTGATTGAGGGGGTGGCGCGACGGGAAGTTCATGCGGCTGCCCTGGTCGATGACCCCGGCCTGGAGCGTCTCGGCGAGCTCGACGAGCAGCGTCATCCCGTTCGGCGTCCGCGCCATCCGGTCCGCCACGAGCACGGGCGATTCGGCGGCGACGAGCATGCGCGCCAGCTCCTCGACGGCGCCCTGCTCGCCCTGGGGCGGCACCGGCAGGGTGAGCCGCGGGACCGCCAGCGGCTCGCTCTTCGAGATCGGATGTTCCTGGAGGCCCCCGTCGAGCACCATCACGACCGGCGCCATCGGAGGGGTGAGCGCGATCTTGTACGCGCGGACGGCCGACTCCGCGAAATGCGTCAGCGACCAGGGGGTATCGTCCCACTTCGTGTAGTCGCGCACCATCGCCGCGGCATCCTGCACGCCGTGGTACCACTCGGCCCCGCGCCGGATCGCCGCGTCGCTGTGGTTGCCGAGGATCATGTAGACCGGCACGCGATCGCACCACGCGTTGTAGAGGGCCATCGAGGCGTGCTGCAGGCCGACGGTGCCGTGCGCCAGGACGCCGAGCGGCTTGCCTTCGACCTTGAAGTAGCCGTGCGCCATCGCGACCGACGACTCCTCATGGCAGCACGTGATCAGCTCGGGCGCGCGGTTGCCGCCGTGGTTGATCACCGACTCGTGGAGGCCGCGGAAGCTCGAGCCCGGGTTCGCGCAGAAGTACTCGAAGCCGAGCGACTTGAAGACGTCCACCATGAAGTCGGAGCCGCTGCGCTCGCCGTCTCCAAGCACCTGGACGTCGGCCGGCGGCGCCGCCTCCGCGGCCATCGTCATCGGCGCCGGCGGCGCCTGCGGGGTTTGGTAGGCCGGGTCCTCTTGGACCCGCCCTACGGTGTCGGCTGGCGATGGGGCGACGACCAGGGCGGCGCCGGCCAGCGCGCCCTGCTGCAGGAACCTGCGCCGCTCCACCCTCGTCTCCGGTGTGTTCTTGGTTCGCGCCATGCGGGTACTCTAGCGCAGCTTTCACCTGGTCGTAGAGGCCGGGCTTCAGCCCGGCCTGCGATGAAATGAAAATGACGTTAGCATCCATCTCATGACGTGGCCCGAGTCCTACGACGTGGCCGTCATCGGCGGCGGGAACGCGGGGCTGTGCGCGGCGCTCGCGGCGCGCGAGGCGGGCGCGCGCGTGATCGTCCTCGAACGGGCGCCGCGCGATCTCCGCGGCGGAAACAGCCGGCATACGCGCAATCTGCGATGCGCCCACGCGGCGCCGACCGGAGTGCTCACCGGCGCCTACGCGCCGGACGAGTTCCTGGCCGACCTGCTGCGCGTCACCGGCGACACCGACGAGCCGCTGGCACGGCTGCTCATCGAGCACTCCGCCTCTTGCCCGGAATGGATGGCGCGGTTCGGCGTCCGCTTTCAGCGTGCGCTGAGCGGCACGCTGCACCTGTCGCGGACCAACGCGTTCTTTCTCGGCGGCGGCAAGGCGCTGATGAATGCGTACTACGCGGCGGCGGCGCGGGGCGGCATCACCGCGGTGTACGACGCGGAGGCCGTAGCCCTGCACCTCGACGGCGGCGCGTTCCGCTCCGCGTCGGTCCGCATCGGCGGGCGCGTCGAGGAGGTCCGGGCGCGGGCCGTCGTGGTGGCCGCGGGAGGGTTCGAGGCCAACATCGACTGGCTGCGCCGCGCATGGGGCGACGCGGCTGCCAATTTCATCGTGCGCGGGACGCCGTACAACACCGGGACGCTGCTGCGCCTGCTCCTCGACGCCGGCATGCAGCCGGTGGCAGACGAGCGGGAGTGCCATGCCGTTGCCGTCGACGCCCGCGCGCCGCGGTTCGACGGCGGCATCGTCACCCGGCTCGACTCGCTGCCGTTCGGGGTCGTCGTCAACGCGCAGGCCGAGCGCTTTTATGACGAAGGAGAGGACGCGTGGCCGAAGCGGTACGCCATCTGGGGCCGCCTCATTGCCGCTCAGCCCGATCAGATCGCCTTTTCAATCGTCGACGCCAAGGTCAGCGGCACCTTCATGCCGTCGGTGTTTCCGCCGGTCGCCGCGGCGTCGATCCGTGAGCTGGCGGTCGCGCTCGGCCTGCCCCCGGCCCGGCTCGAGTCGACGGTCGCCGCGTTCAACCGGGCCGTCCGCCCCGGCACCTTCAACCGCGAGGCGCTGGACGACTGCCGCACCGTCGGGCTGACGCCGGAGAAGACGCACTGGGCGCAGCGGATCGACACGCCGCCCTTCTGGGGATACCCGCTGCGGCCCGGGATCACGTTCACCTACCTCGGCGTCAGGGTGGACCGCCGTGCGCGCGTCTGCCGTGCCGACGGAGAGCCGTCGCCGAACATCTACGCGGCCGGCGAGATCATGGCGGGCAACATCCTCCGCCGCGGCTATATTGCCGGCATCGGCATGACGATCGGCGCGGTGTTTGGCCGGATCGCCGGGGAGGGGGCGGCCTCACCAATGCGTAGTGCCGGGCTTCAGCCCGGCTAAAGCCGGGCACTACTTCGATGGCTGAAGCCGGGCACTACTTGGATGGCTGAAGCCGGGCACTACTTGGATCTTGTGCCTTGATCAGCGGCTGCCGCTGTAATCGTGGGTTTCGAGAAACTTCGCGAGTTCGCGGTTGCCCGGGAACTCCAGCGAAAGCGTCCGCGCCGTGGCCACCGCGTCGGCCACCTGCCGCTCGCGGACGAGCATGTCCCACAGCGCGAACCGCGCTTCGGCCCGCGCGAACGCGGAGCCGTCCGCCTCGGCCGCCTCGCGCAGCGTCCGCAGGCCTCGCTTTCGGTCGCCGCCGCCGAGCAGCCACTTCGTGCCGCGCGGCACGCGGGTGTCGACGATGTAGTCGATCCAGGCGCGGGCGACGCGGGCGCGGACGTGCTGCGGGTCCTGCGCGAGCAGCGCATCGAGCGTTCGCCGCGCCTCCCAGTACTCGCGCCACCCGGCTCTGCGGCCGAGCGTGCCGAGCTGGAGCCAGATGTCATTCAGATGAAGCTTGGCGAGGAAGAACAGCGCTTCGCGGTCGGCCGGATCCTGCGCGATGCGCGCACGTGCCGCCGCGCGGCCCAGGTTCGTCTCGTCGAGGAACTCCGAGAGGAGCGCCTGACACGGCTGACATGCCGTCCACGCGGTCTTCTTGTGTTCAGGTGTGCCGAAGACGCGCCGGATCTGAAAGAGCAGCGCCGTGCTCCGCAGCTCCGAGGCGGCGAGGTTCCCGCCGTCGGCGACGCGCGCGGCAAGGGCCAGCGCGGCCGCATGCTCGTACTCGCCGCTGTAGAGGAACTGCTGCGCCTCGTCCAGGCGCGACGCGGTCGCCCCGGATGGCTCCGATGCGGCGACCGCCGCCACCATCGCGAGGCTGAACGCCGCCCGCGCCGCCGTCTTCGCGAAAAAATTCACGCGTCGCCGCGGTGGAACCTACAAGAAAAGTGCCCGGGAACGGCCGAAGTGGGAGATTTGGCCCGCCGCGAATCGGCCGGCTGGCGCCGGCCCTGATTCGGGCCGTCGTTGCTCACTGGAATGAGGTTCCTGTGTCTTGACACGGTTGAGTCGCTAATCTAGACTCGCTCGTTCCCCAGCGGACGGGCTGCATCGAGTTGCTCAACATGGGGTTGCGAGGTTCCAGTCAGCGTCTCAGCGGGGTCGGGTCGGCAAGGAGGCCAGGTCGGATGAAGGGTTGTATGACGGTTCGTATTGCCAACTGGATCATGACGGCGGTGGTGTGTGCACTCATGCCGGCGGCAGCGGCGGCGCAGGGCGCGGCGCAGGGCATTCCGCGGACGGCGGACGGCAAGCCCGACATGTCGGGCATCTGGCAGGTTATGAACGGCGCCTCGTGGAACATCCAGGACCAGAATGCCGAGCCGGCTCCTCATAACTGGCCGTGGCTCGGGATTCCCGCGAGCAAAGGGGTCGTCGAGGGCAACGAGATTCCGTACACGCCTGAAGCGCGCGCAAAGAAAGACGCCAACTTCAAGAACCGCGCAACGCTCGACCCCGAGGTCAGCTGCTTTCTGCCCGGAGTGCCGCGGATCACGTACATGCCGTTCCCGTTCCAGATCGTGCAGACGCCGAACTACATGGCCGTCATGTACGAGTACGTGCACACGATTCGCCATCTGTACGTCGACGGCAGCGATCATCCCGAGGGGCCGATCGAGTGGTGGATGGGCGACTCGCGCGGGCGCTGGGACGGCGACACGCTCGTCGTCAGCGTCAAGCACTTCAACGCCGACACCTGGTTCGATCGCGCCGGCAATCATCACAGCGAGGAGATGACGCTCGTCGAGCGGTACACCTTCGTCGACCGGGACACGATCAACTACGAGGTGACCGTGACCGATCCCAAGACGTTCACGCGTCCGTGGAAGATGAGCATGCTCCTGTACCGTCGCAAGGAGCCGAACTTCCAGCTGCTCGAGTTTCCCTGCTACGCCTTTGACGGCGTGTCGGTGGGCACGCGGCCGAAGGACGTCCTCAAGCCTCACAAGCCCGAGTAGTACGCTATCGCGCGCCTCGCTCAGAAGGAGGGTTCACGTGAAGACATACCGTTACGTCTCTGTGCTTGCGCTCCTGACGGCCGGGCTGCTGATGCTCCCGTCGTACGCCGCCGCGCAGACGGCCGCGCAGAAGCGCTGGGACCCGCCGAAGACCCAGGATGGCCAGCCCGACATCCAGGGGTTCTGGGGCCAGCGAAGCGACATCACGACCTACAGCATCCAGGCCGGGGCGATCGATCGCGAGGAGCACACGCGGCTCGGCGGGCAGGCGACGCAGTTCGGCCGCCCGATCATCGACCCGCCGACCGGCATGATCCCGTACCGGCCGGAGGCGACCGAGCGCGCAAAGTTCCTCAACGCGCAGCACCGGGCGCCGCAGAAGCCCGAGTACCTCGATCCGGTCTCGCGCTGCTTCATGGAAGGCCTTCCCCGACTGATCTATCAGGGAGGGATGCGGATCCTGCAGTACCCGACCTACATCGTCTTCCTCCACGAGTGGAGCCATCACTTCCGGGTCGTCTACCTCGACGGCCGTCCGCCCGCCGGTTCGAACATCAAGATGTGGATGGGCGACTCGCGCGGCCGCTGGGAGGGCAACACGCTGGTCATCGACGTGACCAATAACAACGACAGGACATGGTTCGACATCGTCGGCAGCTTCCACACCGATCAGCTGAAGGTCACGGAGCGCTGGACGTTCACGGACCCGGACACGATCGAGTACATCGCGACGATCGACGACCCGAAGATCTACGCGCAGCCCTGGAAGCTGAAGGTGGACCTCGGGCGGAACAAACCGGAAGAGCAGTGGGAGAGCGCGATGTGCGAGGGCAACAAGGCCGTGCACGTCGCGTTCGATCTGCCGTTCGAGCACGAGGTGCCGACCAATGCGAAATAGAGTCATCGCGGCGTCGCTCTCTGCCGGCCTGCTGGCCGGCGGGCTCGCAACGTTCGTCGCGGCGCAGGCGCCGGCGCAGCCGCTCGGCTACGGGCACATCCACTTCGCGGTGACGGACCCGGAGAAGGCGCGCGAGTGGTACAAGGCCAACCTGGGCGGCATGCCCGGCGAGACGCCCGACCGGGTGATCTTCGAGGCCTATCGCGACAGCCGGCCGACGCCGGTGCAGTTCATGTGGAACAAGGCGGACGCGCCGCCCTCGAGCGACGGAAGCGTCATCGACAGCGTCGGCTTCTCGGTGCCCGATGTCGAGGCCACGGTCAGGCAGCTTTCGGCCGCCGGCGCCAAGGTCGTCAACGCGGCGCAGGCTGTGCCGGGCGTCTGGGATCGGGCGGTCGTGATGGACCCGTGGGGCGTGAAGATCGAGCTCATCGAGAATCCCGACCTCCAGGGCCTGCACCACGTCGCCATCCGCGTGGCCGATCCGGACGCGAGTTTGAAATGGTTCACGAGCGCGTTCGGCGGCCAGCGCACGAAGCTGCGCGACCGGATCGACGTGGTGAGGTACGGCCCGATCTACCTGCTCGTGTCGAAGGCCGACGGGACCGTGCCCAGCCAGGGGCGCGCCATCGATCATCTCGGGTGGGATCCCGCCGACATGGATGCGACGGCTGCCGATCTCACGAGCAAGGGCGTGAAATTCACGGCCGGGCCGCAGCCGAAGCCGAATCAGTTCGGACACCGCACCGCCTATGTCGAGGCGCCGGGCGGTGTGCGTATCGAGCTCGTGCAGCACGCAGTCTGCGCGTGGTCGAAGTCGTCGTAAACAAGCGTGGGTCGTCGCAGTCAATTCGGAAACGTTGCGTACCTCAGGAACGTGGTTGGAAGGAGATCAATGGGACGCATATTCGTTCTGGCGTTTGCTATCGCCGCCATCCTGGTTCTCCCGAGCGCCGGGCTTGCGCAGGAAGCCACGATCGGCGGCACAGTCGTCGATTCCACGGGAGGCGTTCTCCCCGGGGTTGCCGTGCGCGCCGTGCACGAGGCAACCGGTAACCAGTTCGAGACGTTCACGGACCAGCGTGGGGCGTTTCGGATCCCTGTACGTATCGGGACCTATCGCATCGTGGCGGAACTCGCGGGGTTTGCCACCCTCACCCGGACCGGCCTGCAAGCCCTGGTCGGCCAGCAGGTCCAGCTGAATCTGGAGTTGTCGCCCTCGACGGTGGCCGAGACCGTGACGGTGACGGCGGATGCGCCGCTCGTCAACGTCACCTCGTCGCAGCTGGGCGGCAACATCGACTCGCGGCAGCTCTCGGAGCTGCCGGTCAACGGGAGGAACTTCCTCGACCTGACGCTGCTGGCGCCAGGCTCGCGCGCCAATCACACGTCGCCGGGCGGGCCGCCCACCACGACCGGTCTGGGCACCTTCCAGCTGAACGTCGACGGCATGCAGGTCACCAACAACTGCTGCGGCGGCGACAACCGGCAGCCAAGCTTCAGCCGGGACGCGATCGCGGAGTTCCAGTTCGTCTCGAACCGGTTCGACGCGACCCAGGGGCGCTCCTCGGGCGTCCAGGTCAACGTCGTGACCAAGTCGGGCACCAACAGCCAGTCGGGCACGTTCTCGGGCTACTTCCGGCACGACAGCATGAACTCGGAGGACTTCATCCAGAACCGGGTGCTGCCGTATTCGAACCAGCAGCTGTCGGGCACCTTCGGCGGTCCGTTCCGGCGCGATCGGGCCCACTACTTCTTCACCTACGAGTTCGAGCGGGAGCCCGGGACGGTCACACACAACAGTCCGTATCCGTCCTTCAACTTTGACCTGAAGACGGTCCGCAAGCAGCACAAGGCGAACATGCGGAACGACTTCCAGCTGTCGAACGCGGTGCGCTTCTCGATCACGGGCAACCTGTGGCGCGACCGGCCCCCGATCGATCGGGAGACGACGGCGGTCGGCGGGGCCACCAACCATCCGTCGACGCAGGTGAAGTTCAACAAGGACGCCGAGGCGCTGATGGGCACCTTCACGCAGGTGCTGAGCAACAGCGCGTTGAACGAGGTGAAGATCGGCTGGGCGGCGAACCGCTGGCTGATCGAGCCGAACCTGAACTGGACGTCGACGACCGGCCTGGGCTCGGCGCGCAATCCGGTCGCCGACAACCCGCCGCGCATCGAGGTGCAGGGCTACGCGATCGGGCCGGCGGCGAACTTCCCGCAGCACATCGGCCAGGACGTGTACTCGCTGCGCGACGACTTCCGGTTCTCGGCCAACATCGGCGGGCGCCACGACTTCCGGCTCGGCGGCGAGTACCTCAAGTACATGACGTGGCACGATTGGTGTAACCGGCTGAACGGCATTCTTCGCGCGGATCGCGGTCCGGCGCCGGCCAATCTCGAGCAGCTCTTCCCGGTGTGGAACGATCCGAACACGTGGAACATCGCCGCCCTCTCGCCGGTGTCGCGCGACTATTCCGCGGCGTTCGGCAACTGCATCATCCACAGCCCGCGCAACATCTTCGCCGCGTGGCTGCAGGACGACTGGGCGGTCAGCTCGCGCCTCACGCTGAACCTCGGCGTGCGGTACGACGTCGAGACCGACACGTTCGCCAACGAGCTGGCGGTGCAGCCGTTCCTCGAGGCGGATCGCCCGCTCGACACGAACAACGTCGCACCGCGCCTCGGCTTTGCGCTCACCCTCAACGACCGCACGGTGGTACGCGGCGGCGGCGGGATCTACTATGCGTGGCTGATCAATCAGGTGGCGCACCCGGTGCGATTCGCCAACGTACAGCGCGTGATGACGGTGCTCTACGACGGCCGTGCCGATTTCGCGGTGAACCCGTGGAACGGTCCGCTGCCGCGGCTCGAGGATCTGGAGCAGGGATTCTGCAACGTCAGGGATGTCCCGGGCTGCAAGCGCCGGGCGCTCGGCCAGACGATCGTGCCGCCCGACGCGCTGAACCCCTACAGCTACCAGGGCTCGATTGGTCTGCAGCGCCAGATCGGCAACGCGATGTCGGTGTCGGCCGACTATTCCTACAACGGGTCGCGCAGGGACCGCATCACCGGCTACAACATCAACCTGTCGTTCAATCCGGCGACCGGGCGCAATAACCCGTTCAGCAACGTCAGCCTCCGGCCGTATCCGCAGTGGCTGCAGGTGCCGATGGACAACTTCAACGGCCGCAGCAACTACCACGGCCTCGAGATGGCGTTCACCAAGCGGATGAGCAACCGCTGGCAGGGCGCGGCCACCTACACGTTCTCCGGGTTCTGGGACGGCACGCCCCAGCCCTGGCAGGGCGTGATGAACCCGGTGCCGTTCACGGTGCTCGAGCCGCTCGGTCCCGACTACTCCCTGGCGGCCACCGACCAGCGCCACCGCATGGTCTTCAACGGCATCTGGGAGGCGGGGTACGGGATCCAGTTGAGCGGTCTATACTTCTTCGGGTCGGGCCAGCGCTTTGCCACCACTTACGGCGGCGACATCTGGAATACCGGCGGCACCACGGGAAGCGCCCGCGTCCGCCCGGACAACTCCGCGACGCCGCGCGAGGGGATTGTCGGCGACGCGATCCACCGTGTCGACATGCGGCTGCTGCGGCGGTTCCGGCTGTTCGGCCGGTCGACCGTTGACGGCATGCTGGAGGTGTTCAACGTGCTGAACCACGAGAACTACGGGTCGTATACAACCGTCGAGAGCAACCGGAACTTCAGCAGGCCCTCGTTCAACTCGAACGTGGCGTACCAGCCCCGGATGCTCCAGATCGGCTTCCGGCTCGGGTTCTAGGTACCGGCGCGAATTTTTGGGTAAGATCGGCGGCTGGGGCCGGGGGACCGACCTCAGCCGCCCGCACTACTTGGGTGCTGAGACGCAGGATGGAAGGTGATATAAGGGGATGCGTATGAAACCTCAATACCGGCTGATGGCGGCGCTTGCGGTCGCCGGCGCGTTCTGGCTGGCCGTACCGGAGCAGGTGTTGACCCAGGAGCAGCCGCCGGAGATCGGCGTCGCGGCCGACCCGCTCAAGCGCGGTCAGGCGTGGTTCTACCAGCGCTGCTCGATCTGCCACGTGGGGCGGATCATCGTTGACGATCAATACCAGCCGATGGCTCCGGCCCTCACGGGGGTGTTGAAGGGCGCCACGCCGGAACGGGAAAAGACCATCCGGGAGTACATCGAACGGGGTTCGCTTCGGATGCCTGGTTTTCGATACAATTTCACCTCGCAGGAGTTCGACGAGTTGATGGCCTACCTCAAAACTCTCTAGTGTTGGAGGTCCAATGTCCAAGTTGAAGTGGCTCACGTTTGCGCTGGCGACCGCGCTGGTCGTGGCGGGCCTCTGGACCACGCCGGCGGCGCAGACTGGCGGCGCCGCGGTCGTTCAGGGCAGCGTCAAGGACGGGGGCGGCGCGGCGATGGAAGGCGTCATCGTGTCGGCGCGCGCCAATGGCAAGACCATCACCACGTCGGTCTTCTCCGACCGGCAGGGGAACTACCAGTTCCCGGCGCTCCCCGCGGGCCAGTACAGGGTCTGGGCCCAGGCCGTCGGCTTCCAGGCCGGCCGCGCCGAGTTCGCGCTGGCGAGCTCGCGCGTGGACCGCAACTTCACGCTGACCCGGCTCACCAGCGTCGACGACATCGTCCGGCAGATGACCGGCGTCGAGTACATGCGCAGCCTGCCGCAGGAGACGCTGGCGGACCGGCGGATGGTGCACGCGTACAAGAACAACTGCACCGGCTGCCACACGGCCAGCTACACGCTGCAGAACCGCTGGGATCAGACCGGGTGGGGGATTCTCGTCGACCTGATGGCCGTCTTCCCGAGCTCGGGCGTGCCGGTGCCCGCGATGCGGCCGACCGCTGACCGGCGCGGCAATCCCTCGATCAATGCGTATCGCGACGAGCTGGCCGAGTACCTCGGCCGCGCGCGCGGCGCCACGCAGCTCACGCCGAACCTGCTGCCGCGCCCGACCGGCGCCGCCACGCAGGTCGTGATCACCGAGTACGACTTGCCGCGGCCCGACCGTCCAAACCCGGCCGGCGACGGCAGCGACTGGTCGCTCGGCACGCCGTCGCGCATCCTGGGCCGCGCCGCGCACGACGTCTGGGCCGACGCGCAGGGCAACATCTGGCTGGCCGACGACATGGTGCCGGGCCGCACGTTCGGCAAGCTCGATCCCAACACCGGCCAGGTCACCAACTACGGCGTCAAGGGGTCCGACGGCAAGAACATCGGCACCCACAGCGTCGTGGTCGACGCGAAGAGCGGCATGGTCTGGGCGACCGGCGACGGCGATTTCGTCAGCTGGGATCCGAAGACCAATACCGGCAAGAACTGGACGCGCCAGGCCGGCATGCGCCCCGCCGTCGGCGGCACGCTCGACGTCGACTCGCAGGGCAACCCGTGGGCGACCTCGACCAACGGCGCGATCAAGCTCGATGTCAAGACGGGCCAGTACACGCACTATGAAGGGCCGCCGGCGCCCGACAGTTTCTGCGGCACCGACTGCGGCGGCTGGGGCACCTACGGGATCGCCATGGACCGCGCCGACAACGCATGGGCGACCAACCCCGGTCTCGACCGCGTGTTGAAGGTCGACAGCAAGACGGGCCAGGTCACGGCGGTGAACTTCGAGCCGCTGGTCATGCCAGAGGTCACCGACGTCGACCGGCAGCGGAAGCGGACGGTCCGCGGCAGCCAGAACAGCGCGCCGCCCGGACAGAAGGCGCCTCGCCGTCTCTCGGCCGACCCGAGCGCGGATTTCGTCTGGATCGGGCTCTATACGTCGGACCGGATCGCGCGCGTCGACACCCGGACGAACCAGATCCGGGAATGGCCGCTTCCGACGCAGTACAGTGCGCCGTACGCGACGGCCACCGACAAGAACGGCGTCGTCTGGAGCACGATGATGAACCACGACGCGCTGGTGAGCTTCGACCCGAAGACCGAGCGGTTCACCGAGTACTTCCTGCCGACGCGCGGCACCGAGATCCGCCACGTGCAGGTCGACAACCGGACGAACCCGCCGACCGTCTGGGCGCCGTACAACCGCATCAACAAGGTTGTGCGCATCCAGTGGCGGAACATGCCGGCGCAGCAGTCGGCGTCGAGATAGTCAGGCGTTACACGAAGATCGGATAGAATCGGGCACGGTCGG
>Ga0155950_1081_pt1 | contig 15880 bp, 16 predicted proteins | sample RifCSPlowO2_02_FD_107604 | JGI IMG/M metagenome (GOLD analysis project Ga0155950, IMG submission 107604) | Acidobacteria bacterium RIFCSPLOWO2_02_FULL_67_21
GAGAGCTGCCTCGAGCGCTTCCGCGCCGATCCGGAAGCGTTCGTCGGCGAGACGCGCGCGACTCCGGCGCAGGCGGCTCCCGGCACTACCTACGTCTGCCCGATGGATCCCGAGGTTCGGCAGCTCGAGCCGGGCGCGTGTCCGAAATGCGGCATGGCGCTCGAGCCCGAGATGCCCACGGCGCCGCTCACAAAGACCGAATGGACCTGCCCGATGCATCCCGAGATCGTCCGGGATGCGCCCGGGTCGTGCCCGATCTGCGGGATGGCGCTCGAGCCTCGGACGGTCACGCTCGAGGAGCCGCCGAACCCCGAGCTCGTCGACATGACGCGCCGCTTCCGGACGAGCGCCGCGCTGGCGTTGCCGCTCCTCGTCGTCGCGATGGGCGACTACATTCCGGGACGGCCGCTCGAGCGCATGCTGCCCGCTCAGGGCATGGGGTGGATCGAGCTGGCGCTCGCCTCGCCGGTGTGCCTCTGGGGCGCCTGGCCGTTCTTCGTGCGCGGCTGGCGATCGATTGTCACCCTGAACTTCAATATGTTCACGCTCATCGCCCTCGGCGTGGCCGTCGCCTACGGCTACAGCGTGGTCGCGGTGCTGTTACCCGGCCTGTTTCCGCCGGGGTTCCGCGACGAGATGGGCGAGGTCGGGGTGTACTTCGAGGTCGCGGCGGTGATTGTCACGCTGATCCTGCTCGGCCAGGTTCTCGAGCTGCGCGCGCGCAGCCAGACCGGCGCCGCCATCAAGAAGCTGCTCGGGCTGGCCGCGAAGTCGGCGCGGCGGATCCGCGATGACGGCAGCGAGGAGGACGTGCCGCTCGAAGACGTACGGGTCGGCGATCGGCTTCGGATCCGTCCAGGCGAAAAGGTTCCGGTCGACGGCGTCGTCATCGAAGGGTCGAGCCCGGTGGATGAGTCGATGGTCACCGGCGAGCCGATTCCGGTGGAGAAGCGCGCCGGCGATCGCGTGGTCGGCGCCACGATCAACGGCACCGGCGCGCTCGTCATGCGCGCGGAGAAGGTTGGCAGCGACACGCTGCTGGCCCGCATCGTGGCGATGGTGGCCGAGGCGCAGCGGAGCCGCGCGCCGATTCAGAAGCTGGCCGACGTCGTGTCCGGCTATTTCGTGCCCACGGTCGTCGCGGTCGCGGTGGCGACCTTCATCATCTGGGCTGCGGCAGGGCCTGAGCCGAGACTCGCGCATGCGCTGGTCAATGCCGTGGCGGTGCTTATCATCGCCTGCCCCTGCGCGCTCGGCCTCGCCACGCCGCTCTCGATCATGGTGGCCACCGGGCGGGGCGCCAGCATGGGCGTGCTGTTTCGGAATGCCGAGGCGATCGAGGTGCTGCGCAAGGTGGACACGCTGGTCGTCGACAAGACCGGCACGCTGACCGAGGGCAAGCCGCGGCTCGTGTCCATCGTCCCGGCCGCCGGCGTCGGCGAGGGAGACCTTCTCCGCCTGGCGGCCAGCCTCGAGCGCGGCAGCGAACACCCGCTGGCGGCAGCCATCGTCAAGGGAGCGGAGGATCGCGCGGCGACGCTCGTCCAGGCAGAGGGATTCACGAGCATCACGGGGAAAGGCGTCAGGGGCACGGTCGCCGGCCAGCCGGTCGCGCTCGGCAATCGCGCGCTGATGACCGACCTTGGTATCGACCTCGGAGTGCTGGATGCCCGCGCGGAGGCGCTCCGTGGCGACGGGCAGACGGTGATGTTCGTCGCCGTGGGGCAGACGCTCGCCGGGCTCATCGGCGTGGCAGACCCCATCAAGGACAGCACCCCTGAAGCGATCCGGACGCTGCACGAGGAAGGCATCCGCATCGTGATGCTGACGGGAGACAGCAAGACCACTGCCGAGGCTGTCGCGCGCCGGCTGGCCATCGATGAGGTCATCGCCGAAGTGCTCCCGGATCAGAAGGTCGACGTCGTCAAGCGGCTGCAGCGAGAAGGGCGGTTCGTGGCGATGGCGGGGGACGGGATCAACGACGCGCCGGCGCTCGCGCAGGCGAACGTGGGAATCGCAATGGGCACCGGTACAGATATCGCCATGGAGAGCGCCGCCGTGACGCTGGTCAAGGGTGACCTGCGGGGCATCGCCCGGGCGCACCTGCTGAGCCACGCGACCATGAAGAACATCAAGCAGAACCTGTTCTTCGCATTCGTCTACAACGCGGCCGGGATCCCGCTCGCCGCAGGTGTGCTGTATCCCTTCTTCGGCCTGCTGCTCTCGCCGATCATTGCCGCCGCCGCGATGAGCTTCAGCTCGGTCTCGGTCATCGGCAACGCGCTGAGGCTGAGTCGCTCGGCCGTGTGACCGGGCGTTATACTCGTGGGAATGGGTCGACGTCTGGCGGCGCTCGTGCTTGCGCTGGTGGTGACCGGCGCGCCTTCGGCACTGGCGGCCTGTGAGATCGCCTGCGTTCTCACTGACGGTCGGCCATTGAGCGGTTCGCACACGTCGGCGCATACCTGTCACGGAACCGCGCGGTCGGAATCGCCCACGATCAGAGGGGCGTTTCATATCTGCGGGCACGATGACGAATTGCCGGCAGCCGCATCTCAGACCCCGTTCCTGCTCGCACCCTGTCCGCCCGCAGCCGTCCCGGCGCAGACATTGAGCCTGCACGAAAACGGCACCGCTCTGCGCGCTCACGGCATCACGCTGTTTGCGACCGGTTCATCGACGTTCCTTCCTCCACTCCGAATCTGATCGTCACGTTCCGGCGGGTCCAAAAGGACCCGCCCTACGTGTACGTAGGCCGGGTCCTTTGGGACCCGGCGGCGTTCGATTGGAGTGGTTCATGTTGAAACGGAGAGGTTCGCACCTGTTGCGCGCGATCGTCGTGGGCTCCATAGCGACAGCGCTGCCCGTGTCGGCGCAGACGCCGGCGCCTGCGCCTGCGCCTCCCCCGCACGAGCATCCTGCGGACGTGCCGCGGCCCGAGACAACGGCGGCGCAACACGAGCACACGGTGGCCGCGTCAACGCTCTTTCCAGCGCGGGAGGCGTCGGGCACGGCCTGGCTCCCCGACAGGACGCCGATGTACGGCTTTCATCGCCAACACGGCCCGTGGGAGGTCATGCTGCATGGCAACACGTTCGTGCAGTATCTCAACGAGGGCGGCGAAGAACATCGACGCGGCCATCAGGCGGGCAGCATCAACTGGTTCATGGGCATGGCGCGGCGTCCTCTCGGGCGGGGACAGGTCGGCGTTCGCGGCATGGCCAGCCTCGAACCGTGGACGATTTCCGGGTGTGGTTACCCCGTGCTGCTGGCAACGGGCGAGGTGTGCGACGGCGACAGTATTCACGATCGTCAGCATCCGCACGACTTGTTCATGGAAGCCGCTGTTGAGTACGACCGGCCGCTGATCTCGTCGCTCCGCTGGCGGCTGTATGGCGGCCCGGTAGGCGAACCCGCGCTGGGCCCCGCGGCGTTTCCTCACCGGTTGTCCGCGATGCCGAATCTGGTCGCGCCGATTGCCCATCACTGGCTCGACGCCACGCACATCACCTTTGGCGTGGTCACGGCCAGCCTGTACGGCTCTCGGTGGAAAGGGGAGGCCTCCGTTTTCAACGGGCGCGAACCCGACGAGCGTCGCACCGACTTCGATCTGGCGCCGCTCGATTCGTATTCCGGCCGCATCTGGTTGCTTCCGACGGATCGCCTCGCCCTGCAGGTGTCTGCCGGCCGCCTTGAAGAGGCCGAGGGGCGTCCCGGCGGCGGCCCCCGAGAAGACGTGGTCCGCATCACGTCGTCCGCCACGTACCACGCGGCCTTCGGACCGGGCGGCTTCTGGGCGACAACCGTCGCCTGGGGAGCAAACCGCGAGACGCACGAGGTGACGCATGCCATGACTGCGGAAACCATGGCGACGGCCGACGGCGCGAATACATGGTTCGGCCGGCTGGAAATCGCGGGCAAGACCGCGCACGACCTGCACGTGCACGAGTCGGACGATGTGTTTACCGTTGGCAGAGTGCAGGGTGGATACGTTCGATATCTGAGTGCTCGCCGTGGGGTTCAGCCGGGTGTCGGCCTCAGTGTGTCGGCGAGCCTGGTCCCCGCGGCGCTCGAAGCCCGATACGGCGGTCGCGTCGTCCCCGGCTTTGGAATCTTCATGACGGTGCGACCCGCCGCGCACGACATGCGGTCCGCCGCCGCGCCGGCGATACCAGATCCGCACGCGGGCCATGTGATGCCCTCGACGCCAGTATCGCCCGCGGCACCATGATGGATACTATTTCTGCTCGACAGCCGATCGGGACGAATTCGTGAAGGACCCCGAGGCCTATCTGAAAACGCGGGCCCAATGAAGACCGTGCTGAAAGCTCTTGTGCTGCTCGTCGTGGTCGTCGCCGTGCTCGCGGTGCTGGTCTTCACCTGGATCGGCTCCCGTGGCATCAGCGCGCGAGACGACCCCAGCGGCCTCGAAACGGTTGTGGCGAGGACGATGCGGCGACTCGCCATCCCGCGCGGAGACCGCAACCGCCAGAACCCGGTTCCCGCGACGGAAGAAGTGCTCGCCGCCGGAAGGGCACATTACGCGGACCATTGCGCGGCGTGTCACGCCAATGACGGGAGTGGAGAAACCCAGATCGGTCTCGGCCTGTACCCGAAACCGCCTGACATGCGGTTGTCTGCGACGCAGTCGCTGACCGACGGTGAGCTGTTCTACCTCATCGAGAATGGGGTTCGCCTGACGGGCATGCCCGGCTGGAGCACTGGCACGCCCGAGGGCGAAGAGGCAAGCTGGCATCTGGTACACTTCATCCGCCATCTTCCGGAGATCACGCAGGCCGAACTCGAGCTGATGCAGGAGATGAACCCACGGCCTCCCGCCGAGATCCGGCAGCAGATCGAGGCCGAACGGTTTCTCCAGGGCGGGGATCCGCCGCCATCGGCGCCGCACGCACATTGAGGGAGAGCCAGGCATGAGGAAATACACCGCATTCGTGCTGATCGCGCTAGTCGTGCTCGCGTGGGCCGGGCCCCTCGGGGCGCACGACGGCCATGCGCACATCATCGTGGGGACCGTTACGGCGCGCGGCGCGAAAGACGTCAAGGTGAAGACCCCGAGCGGCGAGGTGCTGGCGATTGCGATCACCGACAAGACGACCGTCGTGAACGGAAAACAGAAGGCCAAGGTGGCCGATATTCAGGTGGGCCGGCGCGTCGTCGTCGACATCGGCAACGGCGAGGATCCGCTCATCGCACGCGAGATTCAGCTGGGGGTGATGGCGCCCGCAGCACCGGCAGGCGATCACTGATGCGGCCGCCGGTCTTCGCCCGTGCGGCGGTAGTCACGGCGGGCATCCTGCTGGCGCCTTCGGTCGCGCCGGCGCATGTGACGGTCTGGCCCCGCGAGTCGCAGGCGGGGGCCTCGGAGCGCTACGTCGTGCGGGTGCCGACCGAGGGGCAGGTGACGACCATCGCGGTCGAGCTCGAGATCCCGCCGGATGTCACCGTGAGCGGCGTCCTGGCCGGCGCCGGATTCGTGTACGAGGCGCGTCGCGATGGAAATCGCATCACGGCCATCACGTGGAAGCAGGCGATCAAGCCGAGCGAGGTTGGCGAGTTCGTGTTCTTCGCCCGCAACCCGAAGGCCGGGCAGATCGCCTGGAAGGCGCGGCAACGGTTTGCCGACGGCACCAGTGCGGACTGGGTCGGCGTCGAGGGGGATCGCCGGCCGGCATCAGTGACGCACTTGAAGGCCCCATAACTGAGGAGACCGCAAGGATGCACCGAATGACGCTCGTCGGCCTGATAGGGATCCTGAGCCTCGTGTCCGGCTCTGTGCTCTCGGCGCGTCACGACGGCCCGCATGGCGGCCCCGATGATGAGGTCTGGAGCATCAACAAGAACGGTGAGGTGAAGATGGCCCTCGACGTGGTCATCGGAGGTGTCGTCGTCCGGAAAGGGAAGTATGCCGCCGAGCATCGCGTGGACGGCGATGTCCATACGCTCGTGCTCACGAGCCTGGATCGCAGATCCGGCGAAAGCCGCATGATCCTCGAGATTCCCATGCGGCTCATCCCGTCGCAGGATCCTGTGAAGAAGTCGGCGCTGTTCGTGAACCGGCAGCCCAACCGATCGTGGCGAGTCGACATCGTGCAGATCGCCGGCGAGCCGGGCGATCACGTTCCCGGCCTCGCGTCCCAGATCGGGCGCGGGCTCTGACACGGCGTTCAGAAAATCTTCAGGATCCGCCTGGCCGGCGGAAGAGGTATCTTTACACCATGCATATGAGATGGATTCTGGCCGCCGCGCTGCTGGCCGCCGTCATCCTGCCGTTCAAGGCCGCGGCCCATGAGGACCACGCCCACAAGTTCATGGGGACGGTGTCGGTGGTGGAAGAGGCGCAGCTCGAGCTGAAGACGACCGACGGCAAGACCGTTCTCTTCCTGCTCGACGCAAAGACCACGTTTCAGCGTGGCAAAGCGAAGGTCGACGGCAAGGACCTGAAAGTCGGCGAGCGGATCGTCGTGTCGGCGCTGGAAGTGACTACCGGCAAGACGATGACGGCGCAGATCGTCCAGTTGCCGGCCCGCTAATCCACGTAGAGGCGGGTCTTCAGACCCGCCTAATTCATCGAGCAGGCGCCCGGGCCGCGCGGGTCGCCGCACGAGCCGCACGGGCCCGGCACGGCCGCCTTCGGCGCGCCGCCGGTGTGCGCCGCGAACACCGAGAACCGGCGCTCGAGGGTGGTCCCGTGGCACGACGGGCACTCGGGCGTCTCCCCCGTCCGCACCAGCACTTCAAAGCGAGTCGCGCAGGTCTTACAGGCGTATTCGTACAGCGGCATGGATCTAGATTACCGCGCTTTTTCCAACGTAGCCACAGAGGCCACAGAGATCTGAACTGTTTGGCTCTGTGTCTCTGTGTCTCTGTGACTCTGTGGCGCTTTTCGCAGGACCGGGCGCTAGGCCTCGGTGGTGTCGGCGAAGACTTCTCCCAGCGCCTCGGCGATCTGCGGATCGAACTGCGATCCGCTGCACCGTTCGATCTCGCCGACGGCGAGCGCCGGCCGCAGCGGCGGGCGCTGCGTATGCGGGTGGGTCATCGAGTCGTACGCGTCGGCGACGGCCAGGATCCGTGCGCCGAGCGGAATCTCCTCGCCTTTCAGCCCGCGCGGATACCCGCTCCCGTCGAACGCTTCGTGATGCGCCAGCACCAGATCCACCGAGCGCTCGAACGTCGGCAGCCGCCTGAGCAGATCGTAGCCAAGCTGGGGGTGGGTGCGCATGACCTCCCACTCGCTGTGGTCGAGCGGCGCGGACTTGTTCAGGATCGTCGAGGGAACGTCCAGCTTGCCGATGTCGTGGAGCAGCGCGCCGTGCTCCAGCTCGAGCATCTCGCCGTTCACGCGGCCGAGCGCGTCGGCCAGCGCCACGGTCAGCCGCGCCACCCGCGTGGCGTGTCCGCGGCCGTCGCGCTCGTGGAGCTGCAGCATGGAGATCAGGCCGTCGAGGGCGGCGACATGCGTGGTCTGCGCCTCGGCGAGCGCCGCCGCCAGCTCGGTGCGCCGCTTCCGCAGCCGATCCTGCAGCGCCTGATGGAGCGCCTCGTCGCCGGCCGCCGACGCGTGCCAGTCGCGCGCCAGCGAGAGCGCTTCGGCCAGCCTGCCGCGGTCGAACGGCTTCAGCAGGTAGTCGACGACGTCGTTGCGCAGCGTCGAGACGGCGGTTTCGGAGTCCCGCAGCGCCGTCGCCATGATGATGGCCGTATGGGGATGGCGCTCGCGCAGCTGCCACGCGAGCCAGACGCCGTCGCGGTTCGCCATGCTGACGTCGCAGAGCGCGATGTCGCTCGGCGCCTCATCCATCGACTCCAGCGCCTCTTCGACGTCGCCCGCCTCATGGACGACGTAGCCGAGCGCATCTATCCAGGATGAGATCGTGCAGAGCACCGACGGATCGTCATCGACGACGAGGACGGAATGCATCCCGGGGGCTCGCATGTCCTTCGATCGTAGAGAGGCTTGGGTGCGTCCGCAATGAAAAACGCCCGTATGGATGGGCTGAGCACGCTCCCGCCGGCGGGAACGGCCCATCGGCAGGCGCCGCGATCGCTATACTGCAGAGATGCCCTCACAGACGCGACTCGTGGCCAACCCGCTCCGCCGCAACGTGGCCATCGTGGCGCACGTCGATCACGGCAAGACGACGCTCGTCGATGCGCTGCTCCGCCAGAGCGGCGCCTTTCGCGCTCATCAGCAGGTCGCCGACCGCGTGATGGACAACACCGACCTCGAGCGGGAGCGAGGGATCACCATCCTCGCCAAGAACACCGCCGTCCATTACCGCGACTACCTGATCAACATCGTCGACACGCCGGGCCATGCCGATTTCGGCGGAGAAGTCGAGCGCACGCTGTCGATGGTCGACGGCGTGATGCTGCTGGTCGACGCGTCGGAAGGGCCGCTGCCGCAGACGCGGTTCGTCCTGCGGAAGGCGCTCGAGCGCGGGCTCCCGCCCATCGTGGTGCTGAACAAGATCGACCGGCCGGACGCGCGGCCGAAGGAGGTCCTCAACGAGGTGTACGACCTGTTCATCGATCTCGATGCCACCGAGGCGCAGATCGAGTTTCCGGTCCTGTACACCAACGCGCGAACCGGAGTGGCCACACTCGAACCGGGAGCGGCGGGAGCGGATCTGGCCCCGCTCTTTGCCGCCATCGTCGACCACGTGCCGCCCCCGCGCGGCGACGCCGCCGCCCCGCTGCAGATGCTGGTGGCCAACCTCGATGCCAGCGATTACCTCGGACGGATCGCGATCGGCCGGATCTTCAACGGAACCGTCCGCCTGGGCGATCCGGTCGCGGTGCTCAAGCTCGACGGGGATGCGCAGGAGACGCGCGTCACCAAGCTGTTCGCGTTCGACGGCCTGAAGCGCATGGAAATCGAGCAGGCCGCGGCCGGGGACATCGTCTGCCTCGCCGGCATCGAGAACATCATGATCGGCGAGACGATTGCGAGCCTCGAACACCCGCAGCGGATCCCGCCCCCCGCGATCGACGAGCCGACGGTCTCGATGATCTTCGGCGTCAACACGTCGCCGATGGCGGGCCGCGACGGGGAGTACGTCACCTCCCGCAACCTGCGCGACCGCCTTGCCCGCGAGCTCGTCGGCAACGTGTCGCTCCGCGTGGAGGACACCGAGACGCCGGAGCACGTGAAGGTGATCGGCCGGGGCGAGCTGCAGCTGTCGATCCTGATCGAGATGATGCGTCGCGAGCGGTACGAGGTGCAGGTCTCGCGCCCCGACATCGTCACACGCGAGGTGAAGGGCGTGAAGATGGAGCCGGTCGAGGATCTGGTGATTGACGTGCCGGAGGAATTTCAGGGCATCGTCATCGCACAGGCCGGTACGCGCCGCGGCGTGCTGACCCGGATGGTGAACCACGGTAGCGGTCGGGTGCGTCTCGAGTTCAGGATTCCGGCCCGCGGCCTCATCGGCTTCCGCTCGCAGTTCCTGACCGACACCAAGGGGACCGGCATCATGAACCACCTGTTCGCCGGGTGGGAGCCGTGGCACGGCGCGATGGCCGCGCGCCCGACCGGTGCGCTGGTCGCCGACCGGTCGGGCGCCGCGACCGCCTATGCCATCTTCAACCTGCAGGAGCGCGGCGAGATCTTCATCGACCCGGGCACCCAGGTGTACGAAGGCATGGTGATTGGCGAGAACGCGCGGCAGAACGACATGGACGTCAACGTCACCAAGGAGAAGAAGCAGACGAACATGCGCGCCTCGACGGCAGACGAGGCGATTCGCCTGGTCCCTCCCCGCAGGCTGAGCCTCGAACAGGCCATCGAGTTCATCAACGACGATGAGCTGGTGGAAGTGACGCCGAAGAGCATCCGGCTGCGGAAGCGGATACTCCCCGGCAACATGAGGCCGAAGCGCGATCTATCGTGACGTCTTGATCCCGTGCCCGTCGCCGCCGGCGCCCATGTCGATCAGGGGGACAGGCTCCCGGGCAATCCCGAACGGATCTTCCATATGCACGCTTACGCGGCTGCAATCCCCGTGTGCCGTTTTGCCTCATGGGCCTGGCGCCTCGGCGTGCAGCCGTGTGACGCGGCGCGCAGCTCAGCGGGAGCCAGCCGGGCATGGCAGTTGCCCAGGCGGTCCCGCATGCTGCTTGGAACGTTTGCGATCTTCGCCAGCGACCTGGCGATCGACCTTGGCACGGCCAACACCTGCGTCTTTGCCCGCGGGCAGGGGATCGTCCTGAGCGAGCCGTCGATTGTCGCCTTCAACACGGTGAACGACCGGATCGAGGCGGTCGGCACCGACGCCAAGGCGATGGTAGGCCGTACGCCCGGCTCGATTGCCGCCATCAAGCCGATGCGCGACGGGGTGATTGCCGACTTCGAAGCCGCCGAGCGGATGCTCGGGTACTTCATCAGGAAGGCTCACGGCCGCCACCGGTTCGTGCGCCCGCGGGTAGTGATCGGCGTGCCGTCGCAGATCACGCAGGTCGAGCGGCGCGCGGTCAAGGACAGCGCGTATCGAGCCCGCGCGGGCGAGGTGTTTCTGGTTGAAGAGGGGATGGCGGCCGCAATCGGTGCAGGCCTGCCGATCACCGAGGCCTGCGGAAACATGATCGTCGACATCGGCGGCGGAACAACGGATATTGCGGTGATCTCGCTCGCGGGGGTCGTGTACAGCCGGTCGGTGCGCGTGGCCGGCAACGCCATGGACGAGGCGATCGCGCAGTACGTGAAGCGCGAGAAGGATCTGCTGATCGGCGAGCGGACGGCGGAGCAGGTGAAGATCGCGCTCGGTTCGGCGGCGCCCCTTGCAGCCCCTCTGGAGATGGAAGTCAAGGGTCGGCACGTCGCCGAAGGCAGGCCGGTGACCGTGGTGCTCAGCGATCGGGAGGTGCGCGTGGCGCTCGAGGACCCGATTCGCCAGATCGTGCAGGCGGTCCGCAACGGGCTCGAGCAGACGCCGCCGGAGCTCGCCGCCGACATCTGCGACCGTGGCATCGTCCTGAGCGGAGGCGGCGCGCTGCTGCGGAATCTCGACCAGCGCCTGCACGACGAAACCGGCGTGCCCATCCAGATTGCCGAAAATCCGCTCTCGTCGGTCGTGCTCGGCGCCGGCCGGATGCTCTCGGACTTCGGTCTGTTGCGAAAGACCTGTCTCGCGTAGGCCGGCTACGGGCTACGGGCTACCGGCTACCACCTATTTCGTCGTCCATTCCGGCGGCGGCTGGATCGTGGGCAGCGGCGTCTTCCCCGGATCGGGGCGCCCGCTGCCGGTGAGCCGGCTGATCGCCCGGACGGTCATGTCATGGTCGCAGACGATCTGACACGACAGCCGGACGCCGCTCAGGCCGCGCTCGGCCAGCCGGGTCTTCTCGGCCTGCGTCATCTGTGACGGTTCGCCGGCCACGAACTCCACGCGGCAGGTCGTGCAGCGCGCGTTGCCGCCGCAGGCGTGCAGGACGTCCACGCCGGCATCCTGCTCGATGGCCAGCACGAGCCGCTTGCCGTTCTCGACCTCGGCAGGAGGAAACCCTTCAACGGTCAGCCTGGGCATTGGGCTATGTTATACGCGATGACCGACCTCTCGACCGCCCTCCGCCCCTCGCAGCTCTGGAAACAGCTTCCACCCGATCGCCGCCTGCTGGCGGCCGACGCGTTCTGGCGCGACGACAACGCGCTCGCCGAGCAGGCCGAGGCGGTTGCGCTCATCGCCCAGCGCATCAAGTTCCGTCTGAAGAGCGTTCAGGCGATGCCCGTGGAGAAGAAGGCGCGGCAGCTGGTCGCGCTGCCCGCCGCCTCCGAGCTCGTGGCGGCACGGCTGCTCGTCGCGTATCACCTGGTTCACCAGCGGCCGATGATGGCCCGCTTTCTGGATGCGCTGGGGATTCGGCACGAAGATGGTCTCATTGCCGAGGAAGAGGTCACCGCGCCGCCGGCGGATCGCCTGCGCGCCGCCGCGCGGACGCTTGCCGAGGCGTGTCCCGCAGACGACGTGTCGCTCTACTTTTCGACGCTCCTGTGGCAGGACCCGGAGACGTGGGGCGGCCTCGCCGACCTTCCGCAGCCGTCGGGCACATCGCCGGCCGTCCCGCCGCAGCGCGCCTGAGCGCCAGCCGCCATGGACTGGATGACGACGGCCGAGGGGTGGATTGCGCTCCTGACGCTCACGGTGCTGGAGATCGTGCTCGGCATCGACAACATCGTGTTCATCTCCATTCTGGCCGGGAAGCTCCGGCGCGAAGTGCGCGCGCGGGCGCGCCGTATCGGGCTGATGCTGGCGATGGTCATGCGCGTGGCGCTGCTGCTGTCGATCACCTGGGTCATGCGCCTGACGGCGCCGCTCTTCGCGGCGATGGGCCAGGAGATCTCCGGCCGCGATCTGATCCTGATCGTCGGCGGCCTGTTTCTGCTCGCGAAGAGCACGCATGAGATTCACGACAAGCTCGAAGGCGAAGAAGGGCACGCCTCCGCGCGCGTGGCGGCGTCGTTCGGCGCCGTCATCGTGCAGATCATGCTGCTCGACATCGTGTTCTCGCTCGATTCGGTGATCACGGCGGTCGGCATGGCCGAAGATGTGGCCGTGATGATTGTCGCCGTCGTCGTGGCCGTTGGTGTGATGCTCGTGTCGGCGACGGCGATCAGCGAGTTCGTCGAGCGGCATCCCACGGTCAAGATGCTGGCCCTGAGCTTCCTCCTGCTCATCGGCGTCTCGCTCGTCGCCGAGGGGCTCGATCAGCACATTCCGAAGGGCTACATCTACTTCGCGATGGGCTTCTCGATTTTCGTCGAGATGATCAACCTCCGCGTGCGCGCGAGAACGGCGCCGATTCACCTGCGCCAGCCGTATGCGGAATAGCCGGTAGCTGGTAGCTGGTAGCTGGTAGCCGGTAGGCGTGTTCGTAGTGCCCGGCTTCAGCCGGGCTGAAGCCGGGCGCTACTCGAGCGCGTCGAGGTACCGGCGAATGCGGCGCGCGTTCGCGCCGACGTCGCCCTGTCCAACCCGGGAGACCGATCGCACGTCGACGCGGGTGCCGGCGCCCCACGGCGTCAGCCGGATCACGATATCGTCCTCGAATCCGAACCAGCGTGAGGTATCGGTCGCTTCGATGTGTCCGGAGGCGCTGTCGGCGGTCACGATCGTCCATCCCGATTCCTGCGCGACCGCCAGCGCGCGGTTGAATGCCTGGTCGAGCGGCATCGGCACCGTGATCGGCCCCAGGTCCGGGTAGGCCTGGCGCTGCAGTTCTCCGAGGTCCGGCGGCCGCTCCAGGCTGTTGGGCGCGTCGCGGCGGAGTGGGACCACCGCTCTGAAGGCCGGCGGGTTTTCCAGGTCTGTGGTGATGTCGTGAATGGGAGGAGCGGCGCGGTCGCGGCGCTGCCACTCAAAGGGAACGGCAAAGGCGCTCAGGCCGGCTGCCATGCCGATGAGGCCTGCCGCAAGCCGCAGCTTCGCGCCGCGGCGATACGCCAGCACGGCGGCCAACGCACCCGTGGCCGCGGCGCCGACACCGACGTAACCGCCCCATTGCAGCAGGGTGAAGGCGTTCGAGAGCGACAGGAGCCCGATGCGGTACGCCGGTCCCGCGAGCGCCAGCAGGACGAATGCGAACCCGGCAATTCCGCAGGCGAGCAGGGAAAAGAGCATCAGGAGATCAGGTCGTATTGTAGGCTGTCCGCGTGCGGCTGACCGGGTTGGGGTGGGACGAAACGTTTGCCCGCGCGTTCGCGGCGCTTGGCGCCGGCGCCGACGTGGCACCCGGCCGTGTCGTCATCGCCTTCAACTACCTCTGCCGCGTCTGGATGGAGCAGGGCGAGCTCGAAGCGTCGATTGCAGGCCGATTGAAGCACCGCGCCGGCAGCCGCAGCGAGCTGCCCGCGGCTGGCGACTGGGTGGCCGTGCGCGTGCCGGCCGGCCAGGACCAGGGAACGATCGTTGCGGTGTTGCCACGCCGCAGCGCCTTCTCACGACGCATGGCGGGCGCCGTCACCGGCGAGCAGGTCGTCGCCGCCAACGTCGACGTCGTCTTTCTCGTCATGGCGCTCGACGCTGATTTCAGCGTCCGGCGGCTCGAGCGCTATCTGCTCCTGGCGCGAGACAGCGGAGCCACGCCCGTCATCGTGCTCACCAAGCCGGACCTCTCGAAGACCGTCGACCAGCAGATCGCCGAGGTCGCGGCTGTGGCAGGGCCCGCCCCCACGCACGTCGTCAGCCCGAAGCTGAACATGGGACTCGAGCAGGTGGCGGCGCATCTGGCGCCGGGGCGGACGGGCGCCCTGCTGGGGTCGTCTGGCGTGGGGAAGAGCACGATCATCAACCGCCTCGTCGGCGGCGACGTCATGAAGACGCGCGAGGTCCGCGAGTCCGACTCGAAGGGGCGCCACACGACGTCGCACCGCGAGCTGGTCGTCCTGCCGAACGGCGGCCTGATCATCGACACGCCCGGGATGCGCGAGCTGCAGCTCTGGGATGTGGGCGACGCCGTCCGGGAGACGTTCAACGATATCGAGAGGCTGGCCGCCGTGTGCCACTTCACCGATTGCCGGCATCGCGACGAGCCGCGGTGCGCGGTCAAGGCGGCGGTGGACGACGGACGGCTGGCGGCCGCGCGTCTGGAGAGCTACCAGAAGCTTCAAGCGGAGCTGCTGGCGCTGGCGCGCCAGCAGGAGGAGCGCGCGCTGCTCGAGCAGAAGCGCCGATCGAAGCGCGGGAGGGACGTATGACAATGCTGATTGCGTTCATGCTGTTCGGCCTCTCACAGGCACCGACGTTCTTCACCTCGACGCTGCCGCCGGCGGAGCTGCAGAACAAGCAGGCGGTGATCGAGACTTCCTACGGCACGATCGTGCTGGATCTGCTGGCCGACGCCGCGCCGAACCACGTGGCGCACTTCATCACGCGGGCGCGTGAGGGGGCCTACGACGGCACCACGTTCCATCGCGTCATCAAGATGGGGATCATTCAGGGCGGCGATCCCATTTCCAGGGACCCGTCGCAGCAGGCCAGGTACGGGACGGGCGGGCTCGGCGTCCTCCGCTTCGAGCCGAACGCCGAGACGCACACCCGCGGCGCCGTGTCGGCCGTGCTCGTGCCGGGAGGGCGCGACAGCGCCGGGTCCCAGTTCTTCATCTGCATCACCGATCAGCCGGCGCTCGACGGCCAGTACACGATCTTTGCCCGGGTGGTGGACGGGATCGGTGTCGCCCAGAAGATCTCGCTCGTGGCGGCCGATGCGTCCAACGTGCCGGCCGAACGGATCGAGATCCGCCGCGTCACGATCCGCGAGCGGCCGGCGCCCGAGCCGGAGCCGTTTGCCGACGCCGCCATCGACCAGCTCGTCAAGACGCGCGCCGTGATCGAGACGTCGATGGGCAGCATGACCGTGGAGTTCTTTCCGGATCGCGCGCCGACGCATGTGCGCGCGTTCCTGCGGATGGCGGTCGGGGGCGTGTACGACGGCACGGCCATCCATCGCATCGCCAAAGGGTTCGTCGTGCAGGGTGGCTATCTGCCGCTGCGCCGCGAGCCGCTCGAGCCGAAGCAGCAGGCCTACGTGCGGCCGCTGCCGCCCGAGTTCAGCCCGACGCCGCACGACCGCGGCATCCTCTCGATGGCGCGCGGCGACGATCCGGGCAGCGCCACTTCCTCGTTCTTCATCGTCCTCGCGCGGACGCCGGCGCTCGACACCCAGTACACCGTGTTCGGACGTCTGGTCGACGGCCTCGACGTGCTCGACAGGATTGAGGCTGCGCCGGTAAATGGTGAGATGCCGGTGGACCGCATCGAGGTCATCCGCGTCCGCGTCCTCCCGTAGGGCGGGTCCTTTTGGACCCGCCGCCTGACGCCGGGTCCCAAAGGACCCGGCCTACAAGTCATCGAACGGGAGCCGC
>Ga0155950_1006_pt1 | contig 15759 bp, 10 predicted proteins | sample RifCSPlowO2_02_FD_107604 | JGI IMG/M metagenome (GOLD analysis project Ga0155950, IMG submission 107604) | Acidobacteria bacterium RIFCSPLOWO2_02_FULL_67_21
AGGCCGCACGGAAATCAGCGATGTCGATGAAGAGGACCCCCTTCGGCGCGAGCAGTCTCCGGATCCGTGCAAGCGTGTCCGCCACGTCGAGCAAGTGATCGACGGTTTGACAGACTGTCACCACATCGAAGCTGCGGCCCCTGAAGTCGTGGCGCTCAACGAGTCCCGTAATCGTCTCGAGGCCGAGACGCGCCGCTTCGGCAACTTCGAGTGGCGCGGGATCGATCACCGTCGCGGACAACCCGAACTCGCGTGCAATCTGCGAGGCCACAACGCCGGTTGACCCCCCGATGTCGAGCAGGGTCCTGAGCTGCGGCGACATGAACGGCCGCAGAAACGCCGCACGGTCTGCGGCATAGGCACGCTGCTCGTCCTGGATCGTCCGCGCATCGATGAGGCGCCCGTGAAACGCGCTGACGAGCGGACGGTAGACCGATTCATAGAACCGGGCGTACGCATCCGCAGTCAGCCGCGGGTTCAGGAAGACGAGCCCGCACCGTACACACGCGTGCGCCGCGGCCGGAAACCCGTACCGATCCGAGTGTGCGATCGCGACGAACTGGCTCGATCCGCACAGGTTGCACGACGAGACCGCCTCGCGCGGCTGGGCGGCGCAGTCGAATTGCAGCGCGTCGATGCGCTCGCGGCGGTTGGCGGCGACGGACCCCGGCATCAGTATGTCAGGCGCTTCTCGATGGAAAGCTCGGCGGTCGCGACGCACTCGGCAATGCGGCCGCCGGCCTTGCCGTCGCCATAGAGGTGATCGGGCGCCGGCCGGCCCCGGCGGCCATGCTCGCGAAGCGCGGCGGCAATCCGATCCCGATCGTGGTCGACGTCGATGACGTTCGCGCCGCGCTCCCGTCCCTCCTGGCGCGACCCGATGTTCACCGCCGGCACACCCAGGTACGAGCACTCGCGGATGGCCACGCTGGAATTGCCCGCGATCGCGGTCGCGTGGACCAGCAGCCGCAGGAAGTCCTCCGGATACATGTTCCGGAACAGATGGAAGTTCTCCGGCTTCTCGCGTTCCCGGAACATGCGGATGCCCTTCGAGGTGCCGTCCGAGCCGGCGTCCGGGTTGGGCCAGAACCAGAGCACGGGAAGGCCGAAATCCTTGACGGCATACAGCGTCTCGTCGACCTGCGCCCTCGCCTGGTCGTACTCGGTCGTGACCGGATGCTGCATCACGACGAGATACCCCTTCGACAGATCCGCCGGCGGACCGACCCCGCCGTATTTCGCGAACGGGTCGAAGTCCATATCCGGGCTCGCCGCGACCTCGGCGGCGATGTCGATAGACGGACACCCGGTGACGAAGATCGTGTCCTCGCGCTCGCCGAGCCGGATCACGCGCTCCCTCGCGAGCGCCGTCGAGACCAGATGGAGGTTCGACAGCTTGGTGACCGCGTGCCGGACCTTCTCGTCAATCGACCCGGTCACTTCCCCGCCCTGCACGTGCACGACCGGGATGTTCATGTACGACGCCGCCACGGCGGTCGCCAGCGTCTCGTAGCGATCCGCCACGGTGACCACGGCGTCGGGGGCCAGATTGTCGAACACCGTCGCGAGCTCCGACAGGCCGATGCCGGTCGACTTGGCGGACGTCACGAGGTTCTCGCCTTCGAGCATCAGGTAGACGCGCTGGGCGATGTGAAACCCGTCGTGCTCGATCGCCTGCACGGCGTTGCCGTACCGATCCAGCAGCGCCGACGCGGCCACGACCAGCTGCAGCTCGAGGTCGCGGCGATCGGCGATCGCCCGCAGGGCCGATCGAATGCGGGAATAGCTCGGACGGGCGGTCACGACGACGCAGATTTTTCGTATCACGACGGGATCAATCCATCGATATCGTCGGCGGTGAGCAGGTGGTCGGCCTCGACCGGCCGCCGCAGCCGCCGCCCGATCACCTCGTCCAGACGCTCTGGCGCGAGACCGGTGCCGGGCTTCTTGATGGCGAGATGCTCGCGCGTCAGCACGGTGCCCGCCGGAAGCGCCTGCCGTGCCACGAGGCTGCGCGTGAACAGACGGCGCAGCGGCGCCGTGTCCTGCGCCGCCGCATCCTTGTCAACCGGGCTGGCCCGCATCCGCTCGATGAACCGGATGCCCTCGACCAGTTGCCGCAGCTCTGCGGTCGTCACCGACGCGATCACATCCGGGCCGAACATGTCTCTCGACAGCGTCGCGTGCACTTCGAGCATGTCGATCCCGATGGCCGCCGCCGCCAGACCGGCGTAGATCGTCGCGGAATGATCGGAGAGCCCCACCCAGCAGCGGTAGCGGTCGCGGTACTCGGCGATCAGATTCAGGCCGATCTTTTCAGGGGGGCACGGATACGCCGTCGTGCACTGGAACACGCCGACCGGAACCCCGTGCGACCTGACCTTCTGCACGACCGCATCGATCTCCGCAAGCGGGCTCATGCCGGTCGAGAGGAGCACGGGAGCGCCCGTTCGAAGCACCCGATCGAGCAGCGGCGCGTTGGACGTCTCGCCCGAGGCAATCTTCCAGAGGGGCTGGCCGATGCGCTCGAGCATCTCGACGGCGTCAATCGAAAACGGCGACGACACAAACAGCACGTTGCGATCGCGGCAGTGATCCGCGAGCCCCTGCCACTGCTCTTCCGTGAACTCCATCCGCCGCCAGTACTCATACCGTGAGCGGTCCTGCCGGCTGAAGGCCACGCGGAACGGCTCGGACGGCGTGCTCTCGGCCGCCGCGATATGCATCTGAAACTTGACCGCGTCGGCGCCGGCGCCGGCCACGGCGTCGATGAAGGCGTGCGCCAGCCCCAGACTGCCGTCGTGGGTGAGTGCCACATCGGCCATGATGAGGCAGCGCCCCTGCCCCAGTCCCTGCACCGCCGGATGCTGTCCAGTCATGCGTTTGCGAGCGATCTGAATTTCTGCGGGTTCCAGTAGATCCGCTGCACCAGCGGGAGCCGGCCCGCCAGCACAAGAGCGTACACGAGCGGCCGCATCAGCAGGGCCCGCGCCGGCACCCGCTGCCGCTCCCGCGTCGACGAGGCGCCTATGCGCTCGACCGTCTCCACAAACACCGGCGTCGATGCAACCGTCAGCCCCCTGGGCCGGATGAACCGCTCCACGAACGCCTGGTTCGAGGCGCGCCGCTCGCCGCGCAGCCCGGCCGCCAGCTGCCCCGCATGCTCCTCGAGGGTTCGAGCGGCGGTCAGAAAGCCGTTCCCCACGGTGAGCAAATGATGAAAGTGAAAGGTGCCTTCCTGGTTGTCGCGAAATTCGGGCCGCAGGATCGTATAGACCGGCCGGTCCACGATCGCCGCCTCGACGAGCGCGCTGGTATTGAGGCCGACGACGGCCGCGCTGTGGTACATCGAGTCGAAGTAGTCGGCGCGCCCCGGCTCGTCGATCGGGTTGGAGCCCCAGCGCACCGCCCCTTCGAGCGCAGCGTCCCGCCACTCGTCGAGCCGCTGCGGATGCGGACGGACCAGAATGTTGAGCCGGCGCAGCTCCGGTTCGCCGGACGCCCGGAGCGCCGCGACCCATTCGCGGACGAACGCCGCCTCCGAGGGGCTGCCCCGGAACAGCGCCGAACAGACATACAGAACGAACGGCCGATCGTCTGGCAGGCCGGCGCGCCGGCAGAAGGCCGCCCGATCCTGCGACGGCATCCGCCCGAACCAGCGGTCGAAGCACTGCGCGCCGGTCACGAGCACCCGGTCGGCGGGCACCCCATGGAACCGCGCCGCTTCCTCGCGCTGGATCTCGTTCCACACGATCAGGTAGTCCGGCAGCACCCGGATGAGCGCCTTGCTGGAGAGATGATCCCAGCTCCAGACGCACAGGGCCGTCCGGATCCCAAGCCGTCGCGCGGCCCGCACGTAATCGATCTGCGGCGATCCCAGCTCGATGAGGGGCGTCACCAGGACGAGGTCGGGCCGACGCCCGCCGACGAACTCCTCCACCCCGCGATGGCACGGCACCGCCTCCTCCACCAGCTCCAGCAGGCGCATCGTCGCGGCCCGGAACGGCAGCCGCGCCAGCGCGAGCACGAAGGCCGGCGTGCGCTCGTAGGCGCGCTGCCGGAGCTTGGGCATCGTGTCGTAGCGCGGGTCGGAATACCGCAGGTAGTCGAGCCCGAGCCGTAGCGCCCGCGCCAGGCGCGTGTACCGGCCGAACTCGCGAACAGGAGTAAAGCCGACCGTGACGCCGGGGCAGCCGGCGGCGAGACGGTCGACGAGCTCGCGTCCGCCGAGCGATTCCTCGCGGTCGGCGGCCAGGTGCACGGTGTGGCCGCGCCCGGCGAGGGAGGCTATCACGGACTCGAAGTTCCGGAAGTACGTGAAGTGACGCGCGATGAAGAGGATCGTCACAATCGGGCATCCGCCCGCGCAGCGCCCAGCAGGCTGCCGGTGTCGGCGGGGTCCAGCGCGCGCAGGTCGGCGACTGCGAATCGTCCGGCGTCGAGCCGGTGATAGGCCCGCATGGCCACCGCGATGTGCGCGTGCAGCCACTCCGGGTCGATGTACAGCGCCGACGTGTTGACACCCAGGCGCGGCGCGAGCCACGCGATGCTGCCGCAGGTGCCGACGAACGCGCGCGCGCCCGCGGCAATCTGCGTCTGCACGCCGAGGTTGGTCTGCGGAGTCATCCACGGGCGGGCGCTGATCACGTTGCCCCCGCCAAACGTGTAGTCGGCGTGATCGTCCTCCAGCAGCAGGCCCGTATCGAGAAGCACGACAGGAAGCCGTTCGGCAAGCGCGGTCACAATCCCCCGCAGCAGCGCGCGGACGTGAGGGGTGTCGGGCAGCGACCGCGCCCCGTAGAACTTCACCGCAATGTAGTCGCGGGGCAGCAGCGCGGGGTCGATGAGCGGCGCGACCGAGTGGCGCGGGAAGCGCGTATGCGTATCGACGAATCCCATCGCCCGCTGCCCAGACCAGTACAGCGTGAAGAGCCGGTACATCAGTCCCGGGTGAATCACGTCGAAGTCGCGCGTCCCCACCTGCCGGGCAACGACGTCCAGAACGTCGCGGTCCAGAGCCGATGGCTCGTAGTGCTTGGTGACGCCCCGCTCCGCATTCCGGCGCGCGAACTCGGCCGGGTCGAAATGCTCCCAGATCTCCACATATCGGGACGCCAGCCCCTGGTACCAGCTGGAGACGCCACCGCGCGAGACGGCGACGACGCGATCCTCGGGAATCCTGAAGGCCGCCTTCACCCAGTGGAGGAACGGAATCCAGTAGAGCGTCTCGAACCCCACCTCGGACAGCCAGGGACCGACGACGAGCAGCCGGCCGCGACCCACGGTGGTTTCGAGCTCGCGCTCGATGTCCCACTCGGTCCGGTAGTACGTCAACCGCTCGCTGATCCTGCGCTGCCGGCGCATCACCCTGCGCACCGGCCGGCGGACGCGCCGGAACCACTCCTTGGCCCTGTTCATCGCCCGGTCGCGAACGCCCTCCCCGGCCCGGCGAACCGCGTGCCGCGCGTCGTTCACGCCCTCTTCGCCGGCCTTGAGCGCCCCTTTCGCGCGGCCGGCGATGCGCCGCTGCGCCTTGCGCGCCAGGTTGCCCGCCGCGGCGAGCCATCCGGTCACCGCCGAACGCTCTCCAGGAGCGCGGCGGCAGACCCCGCAAACCCGAGCTTCACGACGCCGACCGCGCGTGTATCGAGCTCGACGAACGCGCCGCAGCGGAGGCCCGAGAACACCCGCTTGGCCACCTCGAGATGATCGAACCGGAAGCCGGTCGCCCGCGAGTAGAACGCCAGCGTGTTACAGCCGACGAGCGGCGCCAGATAGCTGAAGCCGCCGTACGTGCCCACGAACGCCTCCGCGTGGCGGATCACCTGCGTCTGCACCGCCAGGTTGTTCGTCGGCTGCATGAGGTGCTCGATACGGTGAATGCGCCCCCGCACCTGCGCCGGATAGTCGTCGTGGTCGTCGTAGCGGTCTGCCGTGTTCAGCAGCACCACGTCGATATGCTGGGCGAGGTCGGTGAGGAACGCGGCGACAAACGCACGGTTCTCGGGATTGTCCGGCAATGCCGAGTTGCCGTAGAACTTCGCGGCCACATACCGGTCGGGCAGCTGTCCGCGCAGCGCGAACGGTTCCATCGGCGGGAGCGGGCTGAACTGCGTGAACGCTTCGACGATCGTGACCGGCGCGCGCTGGAACCAGAAGTGCTCGAAGAGCCCGTACATCTCGGACGGGTGCAGGAGCTCGGCGCCGTGGAGGCCGCGCGCATCCGAGACGCGGCGGATGATCTCGCGGTCGAACTTCGAAATATCGAGATGCTTGAGCCGGCCGTACTGTGCGGCCACGCGCTCCTCGTTCCGCCGCCGGAACTCGTCCGGCGTGTAGTAGGACAGCAGCTCCTCGTAGTTGGTCGTCAGATGGGAGTACCACGGCGCCGCGCCGCCGCGGGAAATGACGATCAGCTTGTCCGGATCCAGATTGCCGTAGGTCTTCGCCCATGCCAGGAACGGAATCCAGTAGAGAAGCTCGAACCCCGTTTCCGAAAGCCACGGGCCGACGAGGATCGGCTTGTCGCTCCGGCCGAGCAGCGTGACGAGCTCCCGCACGTCGTCCGCTTCCGGCGCATCCCACCCCCACGAACGCTTCGCTGGATCGCGGTGCCGCCCCGGCTTCGGGGTCAGCGCCGAGGGCGGCGGCGGCGTCTCGACCCGCGGGCGCGTAGACGCGAGCCGCTGAACGGCGAACCGCTTGAGGTCCACCAGCACCCGCCGCTTCCACATCTTGTAGTCCTTGCGGACACGGTTGCGGAAGTGCTTCCGCCATAGCTGCGCCCGTATCTGCAGGGCGATCAGCGCGGCCGCGGCATGCAGCGGCAGCCGGAGGGCGAACTCCGTGAGGTCCGGCCTGTCGGCCGGCGGCGCGGGCGCGGCCACGACCTGTTCGATCGCGGCCACAAAGCGGGGGGTCGCCGCCGCATCCGGGCCGAACGGCCGCACGAACGTCTCGGCGAACTGCCGCGACTTCGGATCTCCGCCTCCTTCTCCAGCCAGCGAGTCGGCCAGGAGCCGCACGTGCTCGTCGAGCGACCGCGCGACGCGAAGCAGCCCCGAGATCAGGTAATGGAAGTGAATGGTGCCTTCCTGGTTGGCGGTCGAAATCTCCGGGAGCAGGATGGTATGAGCCGGCTTGCCCACCACAGCCACTTCGATGAACGCGCTGGTGTTCAGCCCTACGACGGCCGCGCTGTAGTACATCGAATCGAAATAGTCGTCTTTCGATTCCTCGTCCACCGGATGCGCGCCCCAGAACGCCACCTGGCGGTAGCCGGACAGGTCGATCGACTGCCACTCCTTGAGCCGCGCCGGATGCGGGCGCACCAGAATGCCGATGTCCTTGAGCCGCGGGTCGTCGCTCGCACGGAGCGCGTGAATCCAGTCGAGCACGAACGGCGGCTCGTCGACGGTATGCCTGAAGAGCGACGAGCAGACGTACAGGACGAACGGCTTGTCGGCCCTGAGCCCCACGCGCTCGCAGAAGGCCTGGCGGCTGCGCGAGGGACGGCGGTGCCACCATTGGTCGTAGCACTGGGCGCCGGTGACGACCACCCGCTCGGGCGGCACGCCGTGCATGTCGATCGCCTCGTCGCGCTGGATGTTGTTCCAGACGATGACGGCGTCCGGCAGCAGCCGCAGCAGCGCCTTGCTCGAGAGGTGGTCCCAGCTGCACACCGGCAGCACGGTCCGCGATCCGACGGCCTTGGCAGCCCGCAGGTAATCCACCTGAGAGGACCCGAGGTCGACGAGCGGCGTGATGAGCACCGCGTCCGGCCGCTGGTCGGCGATGAATCGCTCGTACGCCCTGACCCGAGGAAGCGCACGCTCGAACGCGCGCAGCAGGCGGGCCAGCCGATCGCGGCCCTGGGCGCCCTGGAAGATCGAGAGTTTCAGCAATGCCAGCACGATGGCCGGCGCGCGCTCGCGGGCCCGGTTGATCAGATGCGGAGTCGGCTCGTAGCGCGGATCGAGAAAACGCAGGTAGTCGAGCGCATGGCGAAGCCGGCGCGCCAGCTCGAACCAGGATCCGACGGCCCGGACCGGCGCCTCGCCCATCGACAGCTGCTCCGGATACCGGGAGACGAGCCGCTCGATCATCTGCCGGCCGCCAAGCGCCTCGACGACGCTGACGACCATGTGCACGCGGTGCCCGCGCCGGGCAAGCTCCTCGATGGCGGACTCGAAATTCCGCAGGTACGACCAGTGGCGGGCAAAGAACAGCAGCTTCATCGGAGCCTTGTGGAAGAGCGCGCCGCACGCTTGAGCGCCACCCCGGTCGTCCGAAGGCGCGTCGTCAGCCTCTTCCCTATGCGGTGCCGGTATCTGCGCATCTCGTGAGACGTCTCGTACAACAGGCGGCGCACGTCGCGCCGCACCCACCGCACCAGGCGGCCGGCCGTGCGGCCGGCGGTCTCCTGCAGTCGATAGACAGCGGCCCACGACCACAACACGATCGTCATCACCGGCCGCAGCCCGTGGACCCAGAGCGGCCGATCTTCGGCGGCGCTCCAGGCCATCCGCGCAAGGAGAAATGCCGGCGGACGCAGGACGAGCGTCCACAGGCGGCGTCTTGCGGCCCGGGGACTCGGCAGCCGCGCCAGGTCCTCAATCGCGCCGACGAACCGCGGCACAGCCGGCGCGTCGAGGCCGAACGGCCGGATGAACGATCGAACGAACTCGCGGTTCTTTGCTCCGTTCGATACGGCACCGACGGCCGCGGAAAGCTGACGGACGTGCTCGTCAAAGGTGGCCGCAGCCTGCACGAGGCCTCCGCCGGCGTCGACCAGGTGCCGGAAGTGGAGCGTCCCTTCCTGTGCGTGAGCGAACTCGGGAGCCCGGATCGTGAACACGGGACGTCCAACGATGCCGGCTTCGAGCTGCGCGCTGGTATTGACGCCGACGACGCCGGCGCTGTGATGGAGCGAATCGAAATAGTCGCGCCGGAAGTCGGGCGCGTTCGGGTCGGTGCCGACCGGCGGCCAGACCGCCACGTTGTCGAACTCGGCTGCGTCGAAGGCCCGCCACTGGCGCGAGTTGGCCGGATGAGGACGAACCAGCACGCCGACGCGCGCCAGTGCGGGATCGCCGCTGGCACGGAGCTCTGACACCCAGCGCTCGACGAACGGCACCTCCTCCGGCGCAATGAAGATGGACGATCCGACATACAACACGAACGGTCGATCCGGATCGAGGCCGACGGTCCGGCAGAAATCGGCTCGGGAACGGCTGGGGCGCGCCTCAAACCAGCGGTCGAACAGCTGCGCTCCTGTGATGACGACGCGTTCGGAGGGCACGCCGTGCAGGTCGACCGCCTCGCGCTTCTGGGCCTCGTTCCAGACCACCACATGGTCGGGCAGCACCCGGATCAGCCCCTTGCTCGTGAGGTTGTCCCAGCTCGCCACGCAGAGCGCGCTCCGGATCCCCAGGCGGCGGGCGCTCTTCACGTAATCGACCTGCTGCGAGCCGAGCTCGACGAGCGGCGTCACCAGCACGAGATCGGGAGCGTGCCCGCGCAGGAAGGCGTCAATCGCGTGGTTCGGCGGAATGATCCGCTCGATTCCGGCAAGCATGCCCGCGAGCCGTGCGCGCGCGAAGGCCCCACCGCGGGCGACGAGGCCGATGAGCCGGCGATAGAGGCGCGGCACCCGCTTGGCGGCGCGCTCGCGCAGCGCATCCGCATGCGCGAAGACCGGATCGAAGAAACGCAGGTAGTCGAGCGCCAGACGGACGGTGGTCGCCAGGCTCTCCCAGGCGTCCTCGCGCCCCTGGCGCGACCAGGGCGAGGGGCGATGGCCGCCGCTCCGCGTGGCGTCGCGGTCGCTCCGCGCGAGAAACTCGCGGACGCTCTCGCGCCGCTCCGGCGTCGTGCCGCAGGTCAGACGGGGTGACACGACCGACAGCCGCGCGGCGGTCACGTCTTCACCGAGCTTCGTGCGGTTGACCTCGAAGGCGACATGCACATCGTGGCCGGCCGCCGCCAGCGCCTCGAGCGCCTCGTCGTAGTACCGGACGAAGCCCGGGTGCAGCATGACGAACAGAATCCGGCTCACAGCGCCCGCTCCGCCTGCACGCGCGCCAGCCGGCCGTCGCCGACGAACCCGCCCGCCGCATCCCACTCGACAATGTGGTGAACGCGAGGTCCGAGCGCGATACCCGCCTCGGTCACCTCGCGTCGGAATCGCGCCTGTGCGTCGCTGTCGTGCCACCCATCGCGGAGGCCTTCGGTCATTTCCCGCACGGCCGAGAGGATGTCGCCGGCACTCGTGGCCCGATACCCGCAGTTGCGCGTATTGCGGAAGTACGGCTCCGCGAGCAGTTCGCGAGCGTCCAGCGTCCGGCCCGTATCCAGATCGACAACCGCCGCAAGCACGAACAGGCCGTCCGGCCTGATCGGGAACGCGGTGAAGGGATCCCGCGCGTCAATCCGCAGCGACGGCGTGTGCGTCAGACAGGCCTGCTGCTGCAGGTCGGCGCTGCTGCACACCAGGAACTTGCTCGCCAGGAGCAGATACGCGATCAGGGCCGTCGGTGCAGTCCCGGACGCGCTCACATCAATGACGGACCTGTTCGGCAGCCTTCCCGCGGCGGGATTCCCGATCCGAACGATCTGATAGCCCTCATCTGCCAGCAGCTCCAGGGCGCGGGCCAGCAGGTCCGCGCGCCGGCCGGGTTCAAGGGCGACAATCGGCCTGTCGACCCTGATGCCGACCGACGAAGCCATTTCAGCCGCAGTCTTGGCTTCCTCTGTTGCCAGCTGAATCTTCTCGGCGTTCCGGAGCGCGTGCCGGCTCCATCGCGGCCGAACGGTGCGCGCCTCTTCCCTCACGCTCCGCGCAAACGCCCCGTCGGCGGCCCGCCGCAGCGTGGTGCGCACGCCGTACGGCAGACGTCCGTTGCCCGCGTGCCGGCGCAGCTCACGGTAGTACTCGCGCCAGAACGAGGCGGCCCCTGCGTGCAGCTGCAATCCCAGCATCGCTCTAGGGCCAATGCCTTTCGGATATTCGCAGGTTGCCGCCGAACGCGGCGGTGTGGACGGCCCTGGGTCGCGCGAGCCGGCACCGCCTGGCCGTCGGGCCCGTCGGGCCCGTCGGGCGTCCCGCGGGCAGGGGCAGGGGCCGTGGGGGTGAGCCCTTGAGGCGGCGCGATAAGGCGACGCCGGTAAACACGCGCTGGAGGCGCACCAGGTGGCGAGATCCCGCCGACATGACCAGGAAGATAAACGTGGGCCGCCGTCCACCGGCCGGAAGCGCGTGTTTTCCGCGCCGCCGAACGGGATCGCCCCCACGGCCCCTGCCCCTGCCCGCCAGCGCCGAATATCCGAAAGGCATTGGGGGTTAGGGCTGGGGCGTCTCCCCGCGGCCGCGGAGGCCGAGGCGGTGCGTGAGCATGAGCACTTCGTAGATCCCGCGCCGTATCCAGCGGCGCACCCGGCCGCGTGCCGCGCGCGCGCCCACGAGCAGGTTGTAGACGCCGTGGTGGTAGTAGTGCTTGGTCAGTTTCTTGAGCCAGACGATCCGGCTGATGCTGCGGCCGAGCGCGTGTGACGCGTTGGTTTTGCGGAAGTGGCGCCAGCCGTAGGTCAACTGGTAGCGAAGGAGCATTCCGACCCACTGCCGCCGCGTGAGCGGCAGCGGCCTGGGCTCACGGGCCGCATACTCCCGCCAGAGCACGAGGCTGTGCTGCAGCCACGGCGGCCAGAAGAACCAGCCCGGCGCGTCCTCTGGAAGCAGAAGCGTCGTGCCCTGCCGCTCGACGCTGGCGGCCGCGGACTGCCGCCGAAACCAGAGCACGTCCGGGACCTGCCGGATGCGGCCCTGCAGGGTGAGCTCTGCGACGAGCAGCCGATCGGGCCGCAGCACCGGACGAAAGATGCCGGCGCGCCGAAGGGCCTCCATCCGGATCAGCCCGTAGACCATGTCTCCGGCCCCGACCCCCTCGCGGCAGAAGTATCGCCAGCGCGTCTGCAGGTCCCGGAAGGCCGTGGTCTCGAACAGACGCGGACCCTTGTCGATCTCCTCGCCGTCCTGCATCAGACGGCGGGTGATCGGGTACGCGAGCACGGCGCCCGGATCTGAATCAAGGTCCGCCAGCAGGCGCTCCAGCCACTGCGGATGCCACACGTCGTGATCGCTGACCCAGGCGAAGTACTCGGCGGAGGGACAGTCGCGCATCGCCGTCTCGGCCACCTCCCGCCAAGTGTCGATCATGGCGCGCCGGGTCGCATGGCGGGCGTAGCGGACGCGCCGATCGCGCGCCACATACCGGCGCGCGGTCTCCTCCGTCGCATCCGTCGACGCATCGTCCAGCAGCAGCAGCCTGAACCCGCTGCAGGTCTGCGCGAGCAGCGACTCCATGGCGTGAGGCAGCTGCTCCGCATTGTTGTAGAGCGTCATCCCGAGCACGACACGCGGCTCCGGCGTCATGCCTCCTCGGCGGAGAACGCGGGCGCCGGAGCCGGCTCCGACGCCGTGTACGGCGGAAGATCGCGGGTGTCGATCCGCGGCAGCTCGTAGCGCTGATCCTCGGGCTGCATGCGCCTGCGCACCGTGTTGAACGCGACCGAGTAGCCCGACTCGCGCAGGATGCGGAGCGTGTCTCGGGTGTAGGTCTGGGGGCCGCCCCACGGATAGCAGAAGGACACCGTCTCCTGCCCGGTCATTCCACGAATCCATGCCACACCACCCCGCAGCTCGGCGTCCTGCTCGGCCGCGGTGAGGCGCGCCAGCATCCGGTGCGTGCGCGTGTGATGTCCGAACGCCATACCCGCAGCGGCCATCTCCCGAATCATGGCCGGCGCCAGGTATAGCTCACGGGCGAACGCGGCGGCGTCTCCGATGTGCCCGGCAAAGAGATCGTCCAGGATGCGGTCAGCGGCATCGAATGGCAGCTCGTAGCTGACAAGATGCTTGATGGCGCGCACGCCGCCATCGTCCCAGTGGTCGCGGCCGAGCACCTCGCGGCTGCCGGTGCGCGGCAGCCCGATCGCCTCGCAGGCTCGAAGCACGGCACGGCCGAACGCCTCGGCACCCAGATACGCAAGCAGGAAATGCACCTTGTGAACGGCAAGGAGCCGCGGCGCCGGGGCGCACGCATCTTCCGCGATGAAGAAGGTGCCGCGGAGCCCGCGCGCGCGCAGCAGCGGGAAGACCGTCCGATAGTGATCCACGAGCCCGTCGTCGAACGTCAGCAGCGCGGCATCGGGCGGCAGCGGCGCGTGGCCGCACGCCGCCGCTTCGAGCGCGGCCTGATCGATGACCGTGTAGTGCTGCTGGAGCCAGTCGAGTTGCTGCGCAAGAAGCTGCGGCGGCAGCGCGCGAATGTCCGGAAATGACGTGGCGGTGGTGTCCCGCACGTAGTGGTACATCACGATCAGACACGTGCGGTCGCTCACACGCGCTGCCCTTCCATGCCGATCAAGGCCAGCCGGGCATCGCGCTCGGCCTTCTGCCGGAGATAGCCGGCAATCATGCCGGCCTCGACATTCGCATACAGGCGGCGAACGGCGGCCGCCGAGAAGTCCGCGCGCTTGTACAGGCGGCCGGCTCCCGCCTGTACGACGCCGCGAACGCCGCCGGAGGCATGCGCCAACGCTGCGTCGCCGAGCGCGCGGGCGGCGGCGGCGATCGTCTTGTTCCCGATGTCGTGCGGGCCGTCGGATGCCTGCATCCCGGGGCGGACGTGCACGATCACGGGGCCGGTGTCCACGCCGGCGTCGAGAAAATGAATCGTCGCACCGCAGTATTCCGGCTCGCCGTTGACGAGCGGCCAGAAGTTGGTGCCGGCGCCGCGATAGTACGGCGACAGTCCGAGATGGATGTTGAGAATCCGGCCGGGAAACGTGTCGATGAGCGGCTGCTTCAGCAGGCCTGTTCCGAACACGAGGACGACGTCAGGCTGCAGGCGGCGCATCGCGTCGATTTCCGCCGCATCGTTGCACCCGCCTGGCTCGACCGGCCGGGAGGGCGACGTCACCTGGTCGCGATCGGCGAAATAGGTCTCCTCCGACGCATCACGGGCGGCAAAGTGCGTGCGGATGACGGATGCATCCTCGTCGGAGCCCGCATACGCCAGCGGATCGAAGGTCTTCCGCTCGCGCCAGACGCAGGCCACGTCGAATCGCGACGCGAGGGTGTTGGCCACGTAGGCGTGACGGCGGAGGGAACTGGTCAGCACAATGGCTCGCATGGGGCGCCCGGCTAGTCGTTGTTCCCCGGCAGCTCGCCGCGCCAGAGCCTCGTGACATACAGCACGCGATACACGCTCACGGCCGTACGGTGGCGCGCCCGCCGCCACAGACTTCGAGCGGCCTTTCCGGCGTGGATCGCCAGCTCGCGGCGCCGCCGCCAGGCTTTGCGTCGCAGTTTGCTGCGCTGATGCCCTTCCTTGGCCTGCTTTCGCATCGCCACGGTCCGCTCGGTGTGGGCATCCCGCTCGTCCCAGGCATCGGCGCGCTTGTCATTCATCAACCATCGGCCGAGCCCGGTGCGAGACCAGGCGGCCACGGCAAGCACCGGCGGCCGCAGCCAGCGGCTCCGTTCGAGCGATGCGTCGGGGCGATCCCCCTCTCGACCGAGCCTCTCCAGCGCGTCTACGAACAGCGGGGTGGCCGGCGCATCGAGACCCGCCGGCCGCACGAAGGTCTCCAGGAAGCGGCGATTCCGCTCGTCCCGTGAGCCCGCCGACGCCACCGCCTCGGCAAGCTGCCGGAAGTGTGTGTCGAGATCGGCAGCGGTCCGAAGTAACCCCCCGTCGATGCTCGTCAGGTATCGGAAGTGAATCATCTCCTCCTGATGCATCCGGTATTCCGGCAGCGTGAAGGTCAGCACCGGCCGGCCGACGATGGCCGCCTCCAGAAACGCGCTCGTCACCAGGCCGATCACCGCCGCGCTGTGATAGAGCGAGTCGAAATAGTCGTCGCGCGCCGCCGGGTCGATCGGGTTGCGGCCATGAAACGCCACGTTCGAGAACCGGTCCAGACCGATCCCCTTCCATTCCTTGATGCGCTCGGGGTGCGGGCGCACGAGCACGCCGATCTCACGAAGACGCGGATCCGGGTGCCGGCGCAGCGCTTCTATCCATCGCACGACGAGCCTCGGCTCGGGCGGATCCGGCGTCGGACTGAGCGCCGAGTGCACCCAGAGCACGAAGGGCCGGTCGGGCCGAAGGCCGACCGCCCGGCAGAACTCGTCACGGCTGCGATCCGGCCCCCGCGTAAACCAGTGGTCGTAGCACTGCGCGCCGGTGAGGACGACCCGGTCGCCCGGCAGGCCGTGCATCTCAACCGCCTCCTGCTTCTGCACGGCGTTCCAGACGAGCACCATGTCGGGCGCGATGTGCACCAGCGCCTTGCTCGAGAGATGATCCCAGCTCAGGATCGCCGCCGCGACCGGGATCTTCAGCGCGCGCGCGGCCTTCAGCACGTCGAGCTGCTGCGATCGCGCGTAGGTCAAGGCGGTCAGCACGACGATGTCGGGAGCGTGCGCCCGAAGGTACTCGACCATCCGATCGCTGATCGGCATCAGCCGCTCGAAGCGCGTCAGCCCTGCGAGCGTCAGCGGCTGACCCACGAGCGGCATGCGGCTGGACCATCGCACGAGACGCGCCGTGCGCTTCTCGGCGCGGAGCCGCAGCTTGTCGGGATATCGCGGATCCAGCGCGCGCACGTAGTCGAGCGCGACCCGCATCCGTCGCGCCGCATCGAACCAGGGCTCGTCCTCGAGCGACGGAAGACGGTCCGAGGTCACGGCCGGGT
>Ga0155950_1100_pt2 | contig 15541 bp, 13 predicted proteins | sample RifCSPlowO2_02_FD_107604 | JGI IMG/M metagenome (GOLD analysis project Ga0155950, IMG submission 107604) | Acidobacteria bacterium RIFCSPLOWO2_02_FULL_67_21
CAGGGCGGCAAATGTGGCCGCGAGCATCTCGTCGAACGTCTGCCACGGCAGCTCCAGCGGCCGCCGCAGCCGCCGGCCGATATCGAGCAGGACGTCCGGAGTGGCGCGCGTCTGGTGGAGCGGCCGCATGGCCGGCGGCGCGACGCTGGCGACAGCCACCTGTGCACCCGATTCGGGAAGCGCGTCGACCCACGACTCGAGGAACGAATGGTCCGGCAGAATCAGATCGGCCAGCACCGACGTCTCATCGAGGAAGCTCCCGAAGCTGACGATGAACGGGATCTGCTCGAGCGCCTCACGCACGCGCCACGCGCGCGGCGCGGTAAAGACGGGATTGGCGCCGTCGATGAAGAGCGCCTGCGCATCGGCAATAGACGGTCCCCCGTCCGGCCGCAGCCGGAAGGCAGACGCGGTCGCAGCCGGGCGCGTTGCCTTCACAACGCCCAAGACGTCGAGCTGCGGCGTGAAGAAGATGCTACCGGACTGCCCGACGCCGCCGACCAGTGCATTGAGCGCGTTGACGGCGAGCGCCGTGAACAGGCCGTTCGTATGCGCGAGCGGCGGTCCGGCGACGACGGCCACCGACGGCCGCATCTCCGCGAACTGACGCGCCAGCCGCTCCACCCGCGAAGCCGCCACACCGGTGATCCGCTCGACTTCTCCAGGCGCGTAGGCCGGCAGGCCGTCGTCCCACCCACCGATGAGCGCGCCGGCCCGACCGGCCGCCGCCGCCGGCCGCAGCCCGAGCGCCATGATCACGTGCGCCAGGCCGAGCGCGAGCACGCCTTCGGTTCCGCCTCGGGCCGGCACCCACTCGTCCGCGCTGGCGCCCGTCTGCGACATCCGCGCCTCGATCTGCACGAACGAGCCGCGGATCCCCGGTCGCCCCTGTCGCATGTCCCCGTACGCGATGCCATGTGCCACGGGCGAGTTCCATGTGCCGAGGAAGTCGGCACCGAAGCTGAGCACATGGCGTGCGTGGGCGAGATCGAGCGTCGGGAGCTGCGCGCGTCCGAAGCTGAGCGCGTTGGCTCGCCGCAGCACCTCGTCTCCGAAGAGCTCGTAGCGCACCGGCGCTGGCGCTCCAAACCGGGCGAGGAAGAGCTCCGCGAGCGCGGCGCGGCAGCTCGGGCCGCCACGCGAGAGACACGCCAGCGCGCGCTGGTGTCCCGCGGCGTCGAGTGCGTCCAGCCGCGCCACGATCTCCGCGATCGCCTCGTCCCACGACACGGCCTCGTAGACGCCCCCGCCGCGGGTTCCGGCGCGCTTCAGCGGCTGCGTGATGCGATCCGGGTGGTAGGCGATCTGGATCGCCGCCTGCCCGCGCACGCACAGCCGGCCCCGATTGACCGGATGGGCGGGCGCCCCTTCGAGCTTCTTGGCGGCGGCGATTCGCACGATCCCCTTCTGGCCGTCGCGCAGCACGTCGGCGTCCGCATCCATGACGCGCACGGCGAGCCCGCAGCCGGCCGGGCACAGCGTGCACACCCCGGGCTTCCACACGGCCATGCCGGGCACGATGTTCTCGTCGGGCACGAAGCGAATAAGCTGGTTCTCGGGATGGCCGCAGCTGGCCAGCGCGGCGCTGGTCCCGGTAATCGCGGTGAGCTTGATGAACGAACGGCGGTCCATGGCCCTGGCTAGAAGTGACAGGTCAGACAGTCGACCGACGCCTTCCGCTGGTTGTGGCAGTTCACGCAGAAGCCCATCGTGTGCTCGACAACCGGCTGCGCCACGGTCATCTCCGCGACCTTGCCGTGGCAGGTCGCGCAGTCCACGCGGGCCCGGATGTGGGGAGCGTGATTGAACCTGACGTGATCCTCGTTGGCGAAGCCGTAGACGCGCTGCCAGGCCAGATCGAGCCCCCGGTCGCGCAGCGCCGTGATGGCCTGGATCCGCGGGCGATCGGTGGCAATCGCCTCGTGGCAGATCATGCAGGTGCTTACGGCCGGCAAGCCGGCGACCGGGCCTTTGTCGACCCCCTCGTGGCAGTACTCACAGGCGATCTCCTTGCCCGCATGGACGTTGTGCGGAAACTCGATCGGCTGCCGCGCCGCCGGACGGCGGTTGAGGAACTCGTTCACCGCCGCGCCGATCGTCGGCCGTGCGGTCGTGAAGACGCCGGTCGGCTGCCCCGGAAGCGGCGGCGGCGCCGCGTCGCGGGCCGAGAGCGCCGGCTCGTAGAACCGGCATCCGACGCCGGCCGCCAGAGCCACGACACACACCGTCACGACGAGGACCGGGCGTGTGTGAGCGCGCATCGCAGGGCCTCCGACCTGAGCTAGCGCGCTGCGGCTTTCGGAGCGAGGCTACGCAGGTAGTTGATGATGTTCCACAGATCCTGGTCCGGCATCTTCCCCTTGAAGCCGACCATCGTGGATTTCGCGCCGCCCCCATTCGCGATCACCGTGAAGATCTGGCCGTCCGTCGATCCATGCGTCCACGTGGCGTCGGTCAGGTCCGGAGGGTTGGAGTCTTTCGGCGCGAGCGGCCCGTTGCCTTTCGCATTCGCGCCGTGGCAGAACGCGCAGTACTTCTTGAACGCGGCGGCGCCGGCCGTGATTGAGGCCGGGGTAACCGCCACCGGATTCTTGACGGCCGGCGCCGCCGCGCTGCCGCCCGGCTGCTGCGCGAACGCCGCAGATGCACGCGGCAGCTGCACGAGGAACGCCAGGGCGAGCGGCAGCAGCACCCGGACGGTGACGACGCGCAGCGAAAAGCGAGCTGTCATTGATCGCACGGCTGTTCTCCTGACAGATGGTCCGCAATCCATGCTTTGAAATCGAGCGTAGAGCGTCGTGCGGCCCGGCACTATGACGACCGTCATACGCGCACGCAGCCGAAATCGATCGCGAGTGTGGAGGAGCGTGGATCGACGGGATGCGCGCGCAGCCGGCTGCCCTCGTAGACCGGCTGCGCGCGCCGTGCGGCCGCCCGCCCCTCGGGCTCAGAGACCCCAGGGAACCAGCCGGCCGAAGTACATGACGCCGGTCCAGAGCACGAGCGAGGCTGCGGCCATCGCCTTGGCGGCCCCCGGCACGTCCTCGCCGGGCCCGACCTCATCGACCTGCCGCCCCACGCCCGACTTATAGAAGAAGAGAATGTTGAGCCCGGCGAGGACGATCAGGACGATCTTCACCTGGAGGTACAGATTGGTCAGCAGGACGTCGTAGGCGTTGACGCCGAACAGATTGGCCCCCAGACCGAGCGTGAATCCGAGGCCGCTGACGACTGAGAGCACGAACCCGAAGATCGACCAGGGGAGGAGCCGCCGGAACGGCGCGAGCGGCAGCTCTTTGGCGACCCCCAGCATGCGCAGATCGAACATCATGATGATGCCGAAGAGCAGCGCCATGCCGAAAAAATGCGTGATCTCCAGCAGCGGCCATCCCCAGGCGTTCTGGTTCAGGAAGCTGTTCAGCGAGGGCCAGTCGAGGATGTAGCGAAGCACGGCTTCCATAGCGTCATCGTCCTTTCCCGCTTACGCGATTGACCGGGCGGATCCGGCCTTCGGTTCCGCCAGCCCGACACGGCGGCCCAGAACCGCCCACCCGATGGCCAGGATGACCCCCGTCACGATCGCAGCCGCGGTGGCCTGAAGCTGGATGTAGGTGGAGTAGGCGCCCACGCGTCCGGCCACGATCGCCACGGCCCAGGACGCCATCACGACGACGGCCAGCGTCTTTGCCGCCGCCGGCTCGAATCCGCGCACCGCGGCCGGCCCACGAAGCACCTGCGCCGCAATCTTCCGCACGGCGATGACGGCGACGGCGACCGCCAGCATCTTGATGTAGAACACGGGCAGAGTGAGGAACTTGAACGGCTCGAGAACGAACAGCACCACGCCCGAGAGGGCGTTGATCCAGAAGCCGAGCCACATGAAGCGGAGGTAGCGCTCCATCGGCGCCAGCGGCATGTCGCTCGCGACACCGAGGATTCGGAAGCTGAAGGCCGAGCTCACGCCAACGACCATCGCCAGACCGATCGTGTGCAGTGTAATGTACAGCTGATACGCGAGAAGGGAGGGCGATTCACGCACCCAGACGGCAAATCCACTACTCTCAAGCGACTCGAGGATGCCCATGCTGCTCTCCTTTATCCTTCTCGTTGCCGGCGGAGGCGTCGCCGCCGAATCACCCTAGAAACCGCGTTCCCCGCCCTCGCCCTGAGCGGCCGCGGCCGTGCCGGCAAACAACTTCTTCCCGTCGGCCAGCGTCACGTCTTTGGCGTTGGCCCTCGCCGCGCCATTCTTGGCCTGGAAGCCGGTCACCGTGATCTGCGTGCCGACGGGCAGGAGGTCCTTGCGCCAGCCGCGCCGAAGGAGCGCCGTGGCGGCGCCGAACTCCAGGCTCCACGACTGCACCGTTCCGTCGGGCCGCTTCACGTCGATGTACAGCCACGCGTGCGGATTCACCCAGTCCATGCGCGTGATATTGCCAATCAACGTGACCGGCTTGTTGACGTCAAACTCCGCCGCAAAGGAATGGTGCGCCCTCGCCGGCGCCGTGATCAGGACCAGAGCGGCCATACCCATCGCTACGACGAACAGCTTCGTTCTCATGGAGTCACCTCAAACCGGCCGTTGCGCTCCGGCGCGGACGACGTCGAACGGCACAGCGAAGCCCGCGCGCCACACCCAATGGCCCCGAGGGTAAAGCCCCGCGCGGCTGGGCGCTATGACAACGGTCATACGAGCCGTTCTGCTGTCACGGAGAAGCTCTCGGGTCAGCCCGGCGATCCGAGTGTGCGGACATGTTCAGCAAACGGGATGCCGAGCGCGACGTGCGTTTCTCCCTTGCTTGCGCCGATATTCGCGGCGACAACGCGTCGCGGACTGCGAATTTTTTCACGCCCGCAGCGAAAATTTGCGGATGCCGATCGCGCGTTTCGGCATCACGTCGTGCGGCGCGCGACAGATCTCACGCGCAGCAGCCGAGTGGTACGGACTCTGCTGGCTGTGCGGACGCGCGGCATCCGGCCCTCGGCGCTGCGAATTCGGATGACGACTGCCCCGACACCACCGACGCAGTTGGCACAGCCGCATACCGCCTCGGTGCACGGCGTGGCCGTCCTGGCGGCAGCCTCGATCTTCTTCCTCGACATGCAGCTGCCGCTCGGGCACGCCGTCGGCATCCTGTACGTGCTCGTCATCCTCATGGGGCTGTGGAGCCCCTCGCCGACTTTCCCGCTCGTCGCGGCGACCGCGGCAACGTTCCTGGTCGCCGTTGACGCGGTCGCCGGGTGGGGCCCGGAGACGCCGAGGTCGGTGTTCGTGAACCGGCCGCTGATGGTGCTGGTGTTCGTGGCCACGGCGGCCCTCGCCACGCACTTCAAGCGCCTCGAGCGACAGTGGTCCGCCAACGTCCAGCAGCTGGCCGATATCAAGCGAGCCCTCGACCACGCCGCCATTGTGGCGACGACGGACGCGACCGGCCGGATCACGTATGTCAACGACAAGTTCTGCGAGATCTCGAAGTACGCGCGCGAGGAGCTGCTGGGCCAGGACCACCGGATTATCAACTCCGGCTACCACTCGAAGGCGGTCATGCGCGACCTCTGGCACACGATCGCCGGCGGGCGCGTGTGGCACGGCGAGCTCCGCAATCGGGCGAAGGACGGCGCGTGCTACTGGGTCGACACGACCATCGTCCCGTTGCTGAACACACGCGGCAGGCCCTCCCAGTACATCGCCATCCGCGTCGACATCACTGCCAGGAAGACCGCGGAAGAACGCCTGGCCCAGCTGGCCGCGCTCGCCCGGGTGGGCCAGATGGCGGCGGTGGTCGCGCACGAAGTGCGAAACCCCCTCGCCGGCATCAAGGGGGCCATGCAGGTCATGATGTCGCGGCGCACGCCGGACGACCGCGACCTGCCTGTCATGCGCGACGTGGTGGCGCGCATCGATGCGCTCGGCGAGCTCATCAACGATCTGATGGTGTTCGCTCGACCGCGGCCGCCGAAGCCGAGCAGGTTCCCGGTGCGCCCGTTGTTGCTGGACGCGATTTCGACCCTGCAGCGTGACCCGGTCGGTGAATTCCTCGAAGTGACGGTCGAAGGGCCCGACCTCACGGTGACGGCGGATGCCGATCTGATACGGGCCAGCGTGCTCAACCTGCTCCTCAACGCCGCGCAGGCGATGGGCGGGCGCGGCCGCATCGCCGTAACGGTCGCGCAGTGGGACACGCAGTGCGTCCTCGAGGTCCGCGACAGCGGTCCGGGGATCCCGCCGGAGCTTCGTCAACAGGTATTCGAGCCGTTTTTCACGACCAAAGCCCGAGGGGGCGGACTGGGGCTGCCGATCGCACGACGGACGGCCGAGCTCCATGGCGGAACGCTGACGGTGTCGTGTCCGGAGGGCGGTGGCAGCATCTTCACGCTCACGATCCCGATGCACGCGTTGGCGATCTCCGCCTGACTGACCTCCCGCGCGGCGCAGACGGTGGTACCCTAGGACATCGCCACCCTCCAACGCTCCTCGTTCGAGCCCGGCGCGCACGCCCGCGACACTCCAGCTGCGCCGCCGGCAGTCGAGTTCGACCGCGTCTCCCTGGCCTTCAACGAGCATGTCGTCCTGCGGGACCTCAGCTTCGCGGTCGCGCGTGGCAGCATGCGCATCCTGCTGGGCGCCAGCGGCGCCGGCAAGTCGGTGATCCTCAAGCTGGCGCTCGGGCTGCTGCGGCCCGACGCGGGCCGGATCGTCGTCAACGATCAGCGGATCGACGAGATGCCGGAGCAGGATCTGCTGTCCCTGCGGGCCGACATCGGCATGCTGTTTCAGGAAAGCGCGCTCTTCGACTCGCTCACCGTGGCTGAGAACGTCGGGTACCGGCTCTCCGAAGAGACCGCCATGCCGGCCGATCAGGTGGGGCGCCGTGTCGGGGAGGTGCTGGACTTCATGGGGCTCGGTGAATACGCCGACCGCATGCCGTCGCAGCTGTCGGGCGGACAGCGCCGGCGCGTGGCGATCGCCCGCGCCATGGCCGCCAAGCCGCAGACGCTGCTGCTCGATGACCCGACGACCGGGCTCGATCCGATCATTGCGACGACCGTGAGCGACGAGATCGTCAAGCTGCGCGACCTCGAGCGCGTCACGTCCATCGTCGTCACGCACCAGATTCGCGACGCGTACTACGTGGCGACGCACGAGGCCGTGCGCGCGCGCGGAGACGTGCAGGTGGTCCCGCTCGAGGCGGGAACGCCGGAGCGCGCGGATTTCATGGTGCTGCACGAGGGCCGCATCCACTTCGAAGGGAGTGCCTCGGAGCTGCTGGCCTCCGAGGACCCGTATCTCAAAGAATTTCTCTTCATGACGCTGCCGCCGTGGTGAGCGCGGCGGCGTGCGCCGATGCTCACTCGACCGTGCGACGGTCGAGAAAGCTGGGCGCCAGCAGCACGGCATCGTCCACCTGATCGTCCTGAGCCTGCCGGCGCGCGTCAGCGACGACGAAGTGCTCCCGTTTGCAGAAGCGCGACGCGACCGCGGGATCGGGCTCGAGCAGCGAGCTCATGCCGGGCCGGTGCGTCACATGGAGCGTCGCCGTCCCGCAACGGGCGCCGATCGCCTCGAACATCACCGTCACCGACCGCCAGGGCGCATCCTGGCGCAGGCGCCCGGCGAGGCGTTCCGCCTCCACGCGATCCGGTTCGCTGACGAAGTAGTCGGCCACGCGCGCCAGCGACACGAGCTCCGAGAACGCGGACCCGCGGCCGCCGATCTCGACGAGCTGAAGCCGCGCCTCCTGAAGCAGCGACATCAGGGTCGGCGCGGCATCCCCCCGAAAGAGCTTCTTGTACGCCCTCACAGACGATCTCCGCCGCCAATTATGAGACCGAATCGGGCCTCAGCGACCGGCGCGCGCTGCCTCGCCGCTGCACGCTGAATACACGGAGGTCTCCCCGGCCGGCGCCGACCAGCGCCGGAGACGTGGGACGATGAGGCGGTGGGGTTACTGCGGGCTGACGTTCTCGGCGCGCGGACCTTTCGGACCCTGGCCGACCGTGAACGAGACGGTCTGCCCTTCCCGCAGGTCGTCGAATCGCGTGCCCGTACAGGCGGACTGATGGAAGAAATACTCGGTGCCTTCAGGCGTCGCGATGAAGCCGAAGCCCTTGTCGGTGAGACGTTTGATTGTTCCGTTCCTCGTAGCCATCGATCGGTTCCTCTAGTGTGCTGTTCTTACGACCGCCGTTCGCGCAGAGGCGATGGCGTCGCCCCTTGTCAACGCTGTGGATCGTGCCCTTGTCCGAACCGCTGCTCGGCAATCCATTGGTGACTGACCGTCCCGCGATCGAAGTCCTGAACGCGCCGGAGCCAGGACACGACCAACAGAACAATCACCACCGCAACACCCGCTGCCACGGCCACCCATGCCCCGTTCATGAACGGCGCTCCTCCGTGGCCAGGAACACCTCTGCCATCGTCGGCGCCGGATCCTTCCAGATCAGCACCATGATGGCCGGTGGCACGACCCCTATCACCGCCAGCAGCAGCAGGCTCGACATCGACCCGGTGCCGGCGGCCATGAACACGAGCAGCGCAAGCGACATCCAGGATCCTGCGAAATACCAGCGCGCGCGTTGTGGAAACATGGAAGCCCACCGTTCGAGAGGGCTTTGATGAGGGCTGACCGGATAGCCGGTGCGGCGGGCCAGGACTCAGGAAAGCGTTGTCCATGTACGATACGCTCCCGAGGCCGAAAATACAAGGCCGCGTATCGCGCCATGGTAAGTGTTACCGAAGGACCCCGGGGCGTCACCCCAACCCCAGCCGCACACACACCCGCTTACACCCCACCGACGATTTCGAGCAGCAGCCGCACAAGGAGGGCCACCGGGGCTCCGATCGCCACGATCGCAAGCGGGCACAGGAGCACGACGAGCAGGAGCCATCCTACCTCCTTGAGGCTGTCCATCAGGCGACCCATCATCGCACGTCGGTGTCGCGCGATCCCGTATACTGAGGATTCCTGCTTTTCTGAGCTCCTGCCGCCCGCGGCTTTCCCTCACCAAAGCACACCGGAGGGCTGGATGTCGCGTCACCGTTCCATCGATCGCACGTTGCCACCGCTCGTGTGAGACGCCTGCTGCGCCGGCTGCGGGCCCGGCCGCCTCGAGAGCAGCCGTTTCGCGACGCGCTCCTGAGCATCGAGCGCCTCGAGGAGCGCGCAGCCGGGCTCGCCGCCAGCTTTACGCTGGATACCGACGCCGGCCGCCGCGCGCGAAATATCTTTCCGCGGTTCATCGAGAACACCGAGCGGCTCCGGGCTGCGTACCGAATGCTGGCCGCCGACGTGCGCCACGGCCAGTTCATCGGCGCGTCGGCGGAGTGGCTGCTCGACAACTTTCATCTCGTCGCATCGGAAATCACCGACATCCGGACGAACCTGCCCCCCGGCTTTTTCCGCAACCTGCCGCGGCTGGCCGCCCGGCGGCACGCGGGCGAAGCCCGTGTCTACGCGATCGCCGTGGAGGTCATCCGCCACAGCGACGGCCGCCTCGATCGCCAGCAGCTCACGCAGTTTCTGAACAGCTATCAGCGCGTGACGCCGTTGACGATCGGCGAGCTCTGGGCGTGGCCGAGCATGCTCAAGCTCGCGCTCATCGAGGACCTCCGGCGACTGATCGATGAGACGCTGGAGGCGCGGGAGGCGCGGCGGGCGGCCGACGCCTTCGTCTTGCGCGTGGCCGCCGACATGCGACAGTCGTCCCGGACGATGCCGCCCGTCGTGCATCCCGCCTTCGTCGTGCAGCTGCTCCACCGCGCCCGGGAGTACGGGCTGCGGCTCTCCCCGATCCGCACGGTCATCGAGCAGCACCTCGTCTCGCACGACACGACCGCCGAGAACGCCGTGCGCGCGGAACACCAGCGGCAGGCGGCCAATCAGGCCTCCACGGCGAACGTGGTGACGAGCCTCCGTCTCGCGACCACGCTCGACTGGCGCCAGGCCTTCGAAGCCGTCAGTCTCGTGGAGCAGGTGCTGCGGCGCGATCCGGCCGGCGTCTATGCCCGCATGGACTTTCTCAGCCGCGATCGGCAGCGGCACGCCGTCGAGGAGCTCGCCGGGCGCAGCGGCGAACGGCAGGTCCATGTGGCGCTCAAGGCCGTCGAGAGCGCCCGGCAGGCGGCCGCGCGCGGGTCGGCCGCCGATCGGGCTGCGCACGTCGGTTACCACCTGGTGGGCAGGGGGCGCGACGATCTCGAAGCCGATCTGGCCTTCCGACCCTCGCTGCGGGGCTGGGCGCGGCGCGCGGCGCTCGCGCATCCGACGATCGCCTACCTCGGCTCGATGGCGCTGCTGACCGCGCTCCTGCTGGGCGGTGCGCTGCTCTACATTCGCGCCGCCGGTGCGTCCGTGCCGGCGCAGATCGTCGCGCTCCTGCTGCTGGCGTTTCCGGCGAGCGAGACGGCCGTCGCAGCCGTCCAGCGGCTGATCGCCGGCACGATCCGGCCGAAGCGCCTGCAGCGCCTCGATTTTTCGGATGGCGTGCCCGGCACCGCCCGGTGCATGGTCGTCGTGCCCACGATCCTGACGACGCTGCCCGGCGTCGCCGCGCTGCTCGAGCACGTCGAGGTGCTCGCCCTTGGCAATCCCGATCCACACATTCATTTCGCCATTCTCAGCGACTTCGCCGATGCGGAGGCCTGCGAGCTGCCGTCCGACGCGGCGATCCTGGCATCGGCCCGCGCCGGCATCGAGGCGCTCAACGCCCGCTTCGGCCCCGATGACGGGAATCGCTTCTTTCTCTTCCACCGCCGGCGGCAGTGGAACGCCCGCGAGCGCGCCTGGATTGGATGGGAGCGCAAGCGCGGGAAGATCGAGGAATTCAACCGGCTGCTCCGGGGCGCCACCGACACCAGCTTCACCACACAGGTCGGCGGCCTCGAGATGCTGCCCTCGGTGCGCTATTGCCTGACGCTCGATTCGGACACGCGCCTGCCGCGCGACGCCGCGCGCACGCTGCTCGGCATCATGGCCCACCCGTTGAACCAGCCCCGCATCGACCCGGTCCTGGGCCGTGTCACGGAGGGATACGGCATCCTGCAGCCGAGGATCAGCGTCACGATGGCGAGCGCGCGGGGCTCGCTCTTTGCGCGCACCTATGCCGGCCATACCGGCGTCGATCCGTACACGACCGCGGTGTCGGATCTCTACCAGGATCTCTTCGGCGAAGGGATCTTCACCGGCAAAGGGCTCTACGACGTCGACGCGTTCACGGCGGCGCTCGAAGGGCGCGTCCCGGAGAACGCGCTGCTCTCCCACGACCTCTTCGAAGGGCTCCACGCCCGAACGGCGCTCGTCACCGACGTGGAGCTGGTGGACGACTATCCCTCCAGCGTCCTCGCCCACACGAGACGCCAGCACCGATGGGTCCGCGGAGACTGGCAGATCCTCCGGTGGCTGTTTCCATTCGTCCCCGCCCCGGGCGGCATGCGGCGCAATCGTCTGCCGTTCATCGCGCGCTGGAAGATCTTCGACAACCTGAGGCGCAGCGTCGCGGCGCCGATCGGGGTCACGGTGCTGCTGCTCGGCTGGACCGTGCTTCCCGGCAGTGCGATCGCGTGGACCGCCTTCGCGCTCGCTCCGCTGGCCTTTCCGATGTGCGCGCAGCTCGTGAAGATGCTCGGCGGGCCGGCGCCCGGTGAGCCATGGCGCGTGTTCGCGCGCGCGACCGGCGGCGATCTCGCGATGGCGGGCGCACGCGCGGCGCTCCAGCTCGCATTCATGGCGAACCAGGCCTATGAGATGGGCCACGCTGTGGTCATCACGATCGTCCGTCTTGCGATGCCGCGGGGCCGCCGCCTGGAGTGGGAAACCGCCGCGGCGAGCGCCGCGCGGGAGGGGCGTCCGACGGCGTGGGGATTCCTGAAGGCCATGCCCGCAAGCCCCGCGATCGCGGCGACCGGCGCCGTCCTCGTGGCCGGCGCCTCACCGGCGGCCCTGCCGGTCGCGCTGCCCGTCCTCCTCCTCTGGATGGGCGCGCCGCTCTTCGCGCTGGTGCTCAGCCGGCCCGCGGCATCCGTGCCTACCGCGCTCGGAGCGGCCGATCGCGAGTTTCTGCAGACGGTGGCGCACCGCACGTGGCGGTACTTCGACACCTTCATGGGCGCCGGCGATCACGGCCTGCCGGCCGACAACGTGCAATTCGACGCCGAGCTGCGGATCGCCCATCGCACGTCGCCGACCAATATCGGGATGGGCCTGCTGGCGACGCTCGCGGCCCACGACTTCGGCCTCATCGATACCGGCGCGCTCCTCGACAGGCTCGACGTGACGATCGGGACGATGGAGCGGCTGCAGCGGCACGACGGACATTTCCTCAACTGGTACAACACGCAGACCCTGGCTCCCCTCGCGCCGATGTACGTCTCCACCGTCGACAGCGGAAACCTCGCGGGCGCGCTGATTACCCTGTCCGGCGGGCTGCGCAACCTCGCGAGCGGCGCGCCGGAGCCGGGACACGCCGGCGACCATGCGGGGCGGCTCGAGCGTCTGGCCGCGCGCGCCGCCGCTCTGTTCGAGGGCATGAATTTCCGGTCCCTCTACGACAAGGAGCGCCGGCTCTTCGCCATCGGGTACCGGCTTCCTCATGCCGAGGACGACGGCGGGCTCGATCCGTCGTACTACGACCTGCTGGCGTCAGAGGCGCGGCTGGCGAGCTTCATCGCCATCGCCAAGGGCGACGTGCCGGAAATGCACTGGTTTCACCTGGGCCGTTCGCTCACCAGCGTCCGCGGCGCGCCCGTGCTCCTGTCGTGGAGCGCCACGATGTTCGAGTACCTCATGCCGCTGCTCGTCATGAGGGCCTATCCCGACACGCTGCTCGATGACTCGTATCGCGCCGTGCTCCGGCGCCAGATCGATTACGGCGCGGATCGCAGCGTGCCGTGGGGGCTCTCCGAATCGGCGTACGCGGCCGTGGACCGCCACGGCAACTATCAGTACAAGGCGTTCGGCATTCCCGGCCTCGGGTTGAAGCGCGGGCTCGGCGACGAGCTCGTGGTCGCGCCGTATGCCACGGCGCTCACGGCCGCCATCGATCCCGTCCGCTGCGCTGACAACCTCCGGCGGCTGGCGGCGGCCGGCCTGCTCGGCGACTACGGGTTCTTCGAGGCCATCGACTACACCAGGCGCGGCGCGGCAGACGACGAGACCGCAACGCCCGGCGGCGTCATCGTCCGGGCCTGCTTCGCGCACCACGCCGGCATGACCCTCGTCGCGCTGGCCAACGCGCTGCACGACAACCGGATGGTCGAACGCTTTCACCTGCACCCGGCCGTGCAGGCGACCGAGCTGCTGCTGCAGGAGCGCGTGCCCCGCCAGCGGCCGACAACCGAGCCGCGGCCGCTCGACGAGTTGCGGGTCGCCACGCCGGCGGCTCCGTCGCCGGTCCGGGTGTTTCGCACCGCGCAGACCGCCTTTCCCCACGCGCAGTTTCTCTCCAACGGCAACTACGTGGCCGTAGTCACGAACTCCGGAGGGGGCGCGAGCTTCTGCCGGGGCGTGAGCGTGACGAGGTCGCGACGGGACGCCACGCGTGATCCCGGAAGTCAGTTCATCCTCATGCGTGACGTACGGAGCGGAGCCGTCTGGTCTGCGACGTACCACCCCACCCCGTGCGAGCCCGACGACTATTCGGCCACGTTCCTGCCGGAGCGGGCCATCTTCCGGCGCTCCGACGGCGATATCGCCACACGGCTCGATGTCGCCGTGTCGACGCAGGACGATGTCGAGATCCGGCGCCTGACGGTCGCGAACCATGGCGTGCGCGTCCGCGAGATCGATGTGACGAGCTACGCGGAGATCGTGCTGGCGCCGGCGTCCGACGACTTTGCCCATCCCGCGTTCGGCAAACTCTTTCTCGAAACGGAGCACCATGCGGCCAGCGGCGCCCTGCTCTGCCGCCGGCGGCCGCGCGCCGCCGACCAGGCCGACATGTGGGCGGTGCACGTGCTGAGCCTCGAGGGGCGGATGCAGGGGCAGACCGAGTGGGAGACCGACCGCGCGCAGTTTCTCGGCCGGGGGCGCACCATCGAAGATCCCGCAGCCCTGGACGGCCGCTCACTTTCGGGAAGCACAGGGGTCGTCCTCGATCCCGTCTTCAGCCTTCGGCAGCGGATCAGGCTGGCGCCGGGCAGATCCGTGCGGCTCTGTTTCTCCACCGGGATCGCGCCCGACCGCGACACGGCGGAAGCGCTGGCGCTGAAGTATCGCGACCCGGGCGCCGCAGCGCGGACCCTGGCGCTGGCACTGACGCAGGCGCAGAGCGACCGGCGCCACCTCGGCATCTCGGAAGATGACGCGGCCCTCTTCGAACGGCTCGCGTCGCGCGTGCTGCTCGCAGACGCGTCCCTGCATGCCGGACCTGAGACGTTCGCCGGCAACGAGCTGGGACAGCGCAGCCTGTGGCCGCATGGCATCTCGGGAGACCTGCCGATCCTGCTCGTGCGCGTCACGGGCGACGCAGACGTGGCGCTCGTACGGCAGGCGCTCCAGGCCCAGGAATACTGGCGTCTGAAAGGTCTTCGCGTCGACACGGTTGTCCTGAACGAGCACCCGGTCGGGTACCTTGACGAAGTCCAGGCGCAGCTCGCGTCGATGCTCGACGACGGCCCGTGGCGCACCTGGAAGCACCGGCCCGGGGGCACCTATCTGCTCCGGGCGGACCGGATGGGACGCGCAGAGGGGACGTTGCTCGAGACCGTGGCACGGGCCGTCCTCGGCGGGGACCGGGGCGATCTGCGGGCACACCTCGACCGTCCCTATCCCGTTGACACGGCACCCGCCACCCTGATCTCCGACGCAATCGACGATGGATTGCCTGAGGAGAAGGCGCCGGATCTGCCGGTTGCCGTCCCCGATCTGTCCTGGCCGAACGGCACCGGCGGCTTCATCGAACAGGGCTCCGAATACGCCATCGTCCTGGAGGGCGATCAGGAAACGCCGCTGCCGTGGACCAACATCATCGCCAACCCGCGGTTCGGGACGATCGTCAGCGCGTCGGGATCGGCGTCCACCTGGTCCGAGAACAGCCGCGAGAATCGCCTCACGCCGTTCGCCAACGATCCGGTCAGCGATCCGACAGGCGAGGCGCTGTACGTCCGGGACGATCATTCGGGCGACGTCTGGTGCGCCACCCCGGGGCCCCTTCCGCGTACGTCGTCGAGCGGGCGCTTCCTCGTCCGGCATGGCGCCGGCGTGTCGCAGTTCCTGCGGACGACGCGGGCCGTCCGGCATGAGCTGACGGTGTACGTCGATGCGATCGACCCGGTCAAGTTCTCGCTCCTGACGTTAACGAACGACGGGCCAACGCCGCGGCGGCTGAGCGTCTACGCCTACACCGAGTGGGTGCTTGGTCCGCCGCGTGACGGCGACCAGCGCCATGTGGTCACCGAATACGACACGGTGACCGGAGCTGTGTTCGCGAGGAACCCGTACAACCCGGCTTTTCCGCAGCGCGTCGCGTTCTCCCATCCGAGCGATGCTCCCACCTCGGCGACCGGCGATCGCACGGCGTTCATCGGACGCAACCGGTCGCTGTC
>Ga0155950_1084_pt1 | contig 15413 bp, 13 predicted proteins | sample RifCSPlowO2_02_FD_107604 | JGI IMG/M metagenome (GOLD analysis project Ga0155950, IMG submission 107604) | Acidobacteria bacterium RIFCSPLOWO2_02_FULL_67_21
TCGTCGCGAGCGTGCGGCAAGCAGGTCGGATTCGCCGGGGTCGGATGAAGGCCGGACGAATCACGGTGTTCCGTCCGACGGACATTCAGGCGGTCCGAGCCACACTCGGCGCATCGCAGAGCGAGTTTGCGCTCATGATCGGCGTGAGCGTGGCGACGCTGCGCAACTGGGAGCAAGGGCGGCGCACACCCGATGGTCCGGCGCTCGCGTTACTGCGGGTCGCGGCCAAGAATCCCGAAGCGGTCGCCGAAGCACTCCATGGTTCGCGAGGTGCGGCATAACACTGCAGGCACCAGACGGCGCTCGTCGAATCGTGGAGCGCCGCTGGTGATGCATTGACTAGGCTGCGCGAGTTCGTGACTTCTGGCCTACCAAACGAGCGACGTCGCTCGGACTTGCACCCAATCGAAATAGCGACTTGAGTAGCAGGTCGGTGCTCACCGAGCGGTGGGCGGCTTCCATCTTGGCGACCCTCGACTGGCTCGAGCCGAAGCGCTCCGCTACCTGGGTCTGGGTGAGCCCGAGCCGCTCGCGCCGCCGCCGCAGGCCATCGGCCAGCGCCAACTTCACGTCGATGAAACGCCGCTCTTCGGCGGACACCCCGAGGAAATCACCGGCATCACCCACCGACCACCCGGCCCGTTCGAGCCGGCGTCGCTTATCAGCGCGCATCGCGAATCCCTTTCTGGCGAGCGCTGGCCTGCTGGAACGCCGCAAGCCGCTCCCGGCATTTAGCGATCACCCGCCTGGGCGTCGCCCGCGTCTTCTTCGCGAAGACTTCGAGTACGACAATCGCGTCAGTCGCGATGTGGTACACAATCCGCCAGTTCACTGGGCCATCCACGATCCGCAACTCGTGACAGGCCGATCCGATGTCCGGCATGGGCCTGGAAGCGGGCAACCCCAACATCTCTCCGCGTTGCAGTCGGCGGAGCAGGAATCCGGCTTCAAGGCGAGCGCCCGAACCGAAAGGCGGCGTCTTGACCTGCCCTCGAAGCCAGACGAGCGGCTTATCACGAGGGTTCATCAGATTGATGATATGTCATATCTGACATTGCCTGCAAGCGCCGCCTAACACGTATCTGGACTCCTCCGTCAAGTAGAAAGCGTCGAGTAAAGCGGCCTGCTAAGTCCTCCCGTTGAGAAGGGCGACGAAGGTCCTGCCTTCGTCGCATAGCTGTACTCAGGCCACGGCGGGAGCACGGGTCAAGGCGGCGCGCAGCGCACCGCCGAAGGCGGCCGCAGGGCCTTGACACGCGCGGAGCGCCGTGGCTATTCGCCGTACCCGGATGGCTGCCCGAAGAGTCGGACTGCAGTCGTATCTTCGGCCTCATCCGTGGAGCCGTCTCGGCTCCGGGCCATCATGGAAATCCGCGCGCGGGGCGCCAATCGCTTGCACGGCCCCTCACGGCCAGCCGAGTTATCGGCGTGACCCCGCGCCGGTCCGACCGGGGCGCCATGGTGCGATGCGCTCGGTGCAGTCCTCCAGGTGAGCGACAGGCGAATCCGCAGTTGCCCAGACCGGTGGTCAGCCGCGAACGGGCGCTGCTGCGCCCAGACGGCCCACACGATCCGGGCGAGCTTATTGGCCACGGCCACGGCCGCGACGTTACGCCCGCGTCGCCGTTCCGTGTGCACGGCCCACCGTTGCAGCGCCGTAGCCTGTGCGGCGGCCTTCGCGTGCCAGACGACGGAGCGCGCGCCGTGGGTCAAGAGCATGCGCACAGACACGTCGCCCTGCTTGCTAATCGCGCCGAGGCGGCGCCGTCCGGCACTGGAGTCTTCCTTCGGCGTCAGGCCCAGGAAGCTGGCGAAGTGACGGCCGGAGCGAAACCGCCGGATGTCGCCCACGAGCGCGACGAGCGCCGTGGCGGTCAGCACGCCCACGCCGGGGATCGTCTGCAGTAGCGTCACGTCCGGCAGTTGCCGGGCCAGCGCCGCGAGTTGCCGTTCGACGTCGTGCATGTTCGCCTCGAGCCCATCGAGTTCCGCACACGCGGCGGCCAAGGTGCCACGCACCGCCAGAGGGACCGTGTCGGTCGGCTCTCCCAGCAGCTCGTGCAGGCGTGGCACGACATGGTGAGCGCCGACGGGAATGAAGACGCCGAACTCCCGGAGCAGCCCGCGAAGCGTGTTCAAGCGTGCCGTGCGGGTCGCGAGCCACGTGGAGCGCAGCCGATGCAACGAGGCGATCGCCTGTTGCTCGATGGTCTTCACGGGGACCGGGTGAATCTCCTCGTTCCGGTTCGCCTCCAGCATGCCCTTGGTGTCCGTGCGATCGGTCTTGTTGCGGCGGACGTAGCGCCGCACGTCGTGGGCGGGCAAGAGCCGCACGGTGTGGCCGAACGGCTGGAGCTGGCGCCCCCAGTAGTGCGCCGATCCGCAGGCCTCGAAGACGAGGGTCGCCGGCGGCTGTTGCGCGAAGAATGTGAGGAAGCGATCGCGGGAAAGGCGCCGTTCTTCATCGACGCGACCGGCGTGATGCGAGATCGCGACTTGAAATACCGACTTTGCGAGATCGACAGCGATGGTCGTATGCTCCATGTGGACTCCTCCTGTCCGTGGCCCTCAAAGAGGCCGCTTCAACCTGGCACGATGATGCCGCATCGGCAGGAGGAGTCCATTCCATCGCTTGCAGCCGGCGGCGGAACTTCCCTCGATAAAGTAGACACACCCTAACCACAGGAGGTGTCCGATGCCCCGAGCGGGCCTTCCACTCATCGGCCGACTACAATTCACGCGTGCTGGTTCCCAATGCCGAGCGCGCCAGGATCGACCGGGCCAAGTTGCGGGACTACTTGCTGTCAACGACGCATCCGATCGGTCGATTCAAGGCGCGGTTCTTCCTGAGCCTCGGCTTTGCCTCGGAGCGCTGGGAAGAGTTGGCCGAGGCGCTTCGCATTCAGCACTTGACGCAAGACGCCGAAGCCGGCCCGCCCACGGTTCACGGCCGGAAATACACAATCCGCGCTATTCTGGTGGGACCAACCGGTCAATCGGCTCCAGTCGTCAGCGTCTGGTTCGTTCCAACCGGTGGCGACGCGCCGCGCTTTGTCACTGCTTATCCGGGAGGCGCACGGTGAGCGTTCATCCTCTCGACGTAGTCGTACTAAACATCGACCTGCCTGCGCATGGATTGAAGCGCGGTGATTTGGGCGCGGTCGTCGAACTGTATGCTCCCGACGCTATCGAGGTGGAGTTCGTGGCGGCTTCCGGTCGGACAAAGGCCCTGGTCACGCTGAAGCCCAATGACATCCGAGAGGTCGGGGATGACGACCTCGTCGCCGTTCGTCCAACCGGCCGCGATGCTTAACACCAATGGTCTGGCGCCGCATCCACGTTCCTGAGCACTATTCCTTCTGGGATCTTCACGTGGCCATTCAAGACGCGATGGGGTGGCAAGATTGCCACCTTCACGTCCCTGGGACTCGTCGCTGGCGACAGGTCGGCGCGCGACCCGCGCTGCGCCAAAGGTGCAACCCGAAGCACCCGGATCACAAAGAGATGCGAGAGTGGTTCGCCGGGCTGTTCAATCCGGAGGCGTTCGAAACAGTCTCAGGCTGACATCCGCTTCCGCAATTCGGCGTCGATCGCCGCCATGAACTCCTCGGTCGTCAGATACGGATGATCCGGCCGGATCAGTGTCGCAAGGTCCTTCGTCATGCGGCCTGACTCGACGACATCCACGCAGGCCTTCTCCAGCGTTTCGGCGAACTGCACGACATCCGGCGTATTGTCGAATTTGCCTCGGTACTGCAGCCCGCGCGTCCAGGCGTAGATCGACGCAATCGGGTTCGTGGACGTCGGCTTGCCCTGCTGGTGGAGCCGGAAGTGCCGCGTGACGGTGCCGTGCGCCGCCTCGGCCTCCACCGCCTTGCCGTCGGGCGACATGAGCACCGACGTCATCAGCCCGAGCGAGCCGTACCCCTGGGCGACCGTGTCCGACTGAACGTCGCCGTCGTAGTTCTTGCACGCCCACAAGTACCCGCCGTTCCATTTCAGGTTCGAGGCCACCATGTCGTCGATGAGGCGGTGCTCGTAGGTGAGGCCCTTGGCCGCGAATGCCGTCTTGAAGTCGGCGTCGAACACGCGCTGAAACGTGTCCTTGAAGCGGCCGTCGTAGGCCTTCAGGATCGTGTTCTTCGTCGACAGATAGACGGGGTAGTTGCGGCCGAGCGCATAGGTGAAGCAGGCGCGGGCGAAGCCTTCGATGGACGAGTCGAGGTTGAACATGCCGAGCGCGACGCCGCCCCCCTTCGTCTTGATGATCTCCCGTTCGATCGCCTCGCCGCCGCCCTCGGGCGTCCAGCTGATCCTGATCGTGCCGGCGCCGGGAAACCGGAAGTCCTGGGCGCGGTACTGATCGCCGAACCCGTGGCGCGCGACCACCACCGGCTTGTTCCAGTGGGACACGATGCGCGGGACGTTGCGGCAGACGATCGGCTCGCGGAAGATCGTCCCGTCGAGAATGTTCCGGATCGTGCCGTTCGGCGATCGCCACATCTGCTTGAGGTTGAACTCCTTGACGCGCGCTTCATCCGGGGTGATCGTGGCGCACTTCACGCCAACGCCGTACGTCCTGGTCGCCTCCGCCGCCTCGACCGTGATCCTGTCGTCGGTCCGGTCGCGTGACTCCACCGACAGGTCGTAGTACTTCAGGTCGATATCGAGGTACGGCAGGACCAGCGTCTCGCGGATCTTCTGCCAGATGATACGCGTCATTTCGTCCCCGTCCATCTCGACGACAGGGTTCTTCACCGTGATCTTTTTCATTCAGTCTCCTGCGATGCCCGTGGGGCCGTCTTCTGAACTTTATCGCACTCGGACGGCGCTCACCGCCGATCCCACAATCACCACGGCCACCGCGCCGATGACGTTGTGCCAGAGGAACGCGATGTCGGTGAAGCGCGCCACCCATGCAACCGATGCCATGCCGGCAATCAGGCCGATGAAGGCGCCCGTGCCGGTGGCGCGCGGGACACCGACGGCCAGCATGAAGACGCCGAGAATCGAGCCGTAGAAGAACGACCCGAAGCGGTTGACCACCTCGATGAGCGACCCGAGCTCCGCGGCCCAGACCGCCACGGCGCTCGCAAACAGCCCCCAGAACCCGGTGGCCAGCTTCGACACGCGCAGGTAGTGGCGATCGTCGGCGTCGCGCCGCATGAAGCGCCGGTAGAAGTCGATGACCGTCGCCGCCGACAGCGACGCGAGCTCGGCCGAAATCGTCGACATGGCCGCGGCGAAGATGGCGGCAAACAGCAGCCCGACCAAGCCGATCGGCATGTGCCGCATGATGAAGGTCGGGAACACGTAGTTCACGTCGTTGTACGTGCGGTCGCCGGTGGCGTCGCGCACGAGCGTCAGCGCCTCGCTCCGGATCGCCCTGACGTCGACCTCGCGCGCCTTGAACGCCTGGCCCGCGGCGTCCAGCCGGAGGGCATCGTCAGCTCCCTGCGCCTCCGCCAGGGCGAGCGCGGCCTCGCGGCGGGCGGCCGCAGCCGCCTCGAATCGCTCCTCCAGTGCGGCGTACTCGCCCGCCCGGGATCCCTCCCGCACCGCCCGTTCGTGCACCGGGTTGAACAGCATGGGGCCGGGGGTGAAGAGATAGAACAGAAACACGAACACGCCGACCAGCAGCACCAGCGCCTGGAGCGGAATCTTCCAGTAGCCGCTCATGAGCAGCGACCCGCGCGCCTCATCCACCGACCGGGCGGTGAGGTACCGCTGGACCTGGCTCTGGTCCGTGCCGAAGTACGAGCAGAAGAGAAACAGTGCCGCGATCGTCCCCGACCAGAAGGTGTACTGGTTCGACAGATCGAACGTGAAGTCGAAGGTCTGCAGCCGCCCGGTTGCGCCCGCGATGTGCAGCGCCTGTACGATGCCGACCTCCGGGGGCAGTGCGAGGACGAGCACCACGATGCTCGCCGTGAGACCGCCCACGATGAGCACCATCTGCTTCACGTCGGTCCAGGTCACCGCCTGTACGCCGCCGAACATCGTGTAGACCGCGGTCGGAAGGGCAATCAGCAGGACGGTGCTGGTCACGCTGATGCCGAGCACCACGGCCAGCACGACCGCAGGCGCCGAGATCACCACGCCGAGCGACATGCTCCGCGAGAGGAGAAACAGCAGGCTCGTGAACGCGCGCGTCTTCGCATCGAAGCGCCGCTCGAGGTACTCATACGCCGTGTAAACCCTTGCCTTGTGGAAGAACGGGACGAGCGTCACCGACAGGATGATCATCGCCAGCGGCAGCGCGTAGTAGAACTGCAGGAACCGCATGCCGTCGGCATACCCCTGCCCCGTGGTCCCGATCATCGTGATGGCGCTGAGCTGCGTGGCCATCACCGACAGGCCGACGGCCCACCAGGGCAGGCTGCGGCCCGCGAGGAAGTACCCCTCGATCTCGTGGCTGCGCGTGGTCAGGCGCAGGCCGTCCCAGACGATCCAGACCAGGTAGATCGCGATGATCGACCAGTCGATCGGATGCATCTAGGAGAAGTACGCCTGGAAGGCGAAAAGGGCCGCCAGCACCGCGGCCCAGATGACGATGACGCGGACGTAGCTGCGGGCGGCGTCGGTCACAACGCCTCCGCGCGGCGGCGAAGCTGCTGCCGCGCCGCCGTGAGGCGTTCGCCGGTCTCCGCCAGCCACGACCGGTCCCGCGCGAGCGCCTCGTGCGACTCGACGAGCGCCCGGGCCGTCTCGACCGGCGCGGGCCCGCCCAGCGTCCGCCGCACCTCGACGAAATGGCGCGGGCTGAGGATCTCCGCAATCTGCGCGTCCGTGTACTGCAGCGGCACGCCGAGAAGGTCGCCGGACACGGCCGCCAGCGTCTCGCCGAGCCCGCCTTCGCGCACGCGCTTCTGCGAAGTCTCGCCGGAGCCTTTGTCACAGGCGGACAGCACCCGGCCGGCAATGGCGTGCGCCGTCATGAACGGGATCCGGTGCTCGCGCACCAGATGATCGGCCAGCTCGGTCGATGTCGTTCCACCCTCCGCCGCCCGCGATTCCAGGCGTGCCGCATCGAACTCTGCCGCGCGGAGCGCCGCGTCCACCACGGCCACCGCCCGCCGGGCGTCGTGGAACGTCGACGCCACGAGCGGCTGCAGGTCGTCCTCGGTATCGACCACGTCGCCAAACGGCGTGTTATGGACCGCCAGCATCACGGCGCCCGCCTCCCCGACCGCCTTGCTGGCAATCGCACGCGCGTGCTCGAGCGCCACCGGGTTGCGCTTCTGCGGCATGATGCTGCTCGCCTGGACGAAGCCGTCGGCCAGGCGCAGATAGCCGAACTCCCTCGTGCCCCAGAGGAGCAGGTCCTGCACGACGCGGCCGAGGCCCGCGAGCAGGATCGCCGCCGCCGAGACGCTCTCGAGCAGATAGTCGACGGTCGCGATGCTGCCGTACGTGTTCCCGGTCGGGGCGTGAAAGCCGAGCAGATCGCTCGTGAGCTGACGGTCGATCGGAAAGCCGGTGCCGGTGATCGCGCACGCGCCGAGCGGGCATCGGTTCGTGGAGTCGAACGCCGCGCGCAGCCGCGCGGCATCGCGCTCGAGCTGCTCGATGATGGCGAGCAGATAGTGCGCCAGCGTCGACGGCTGCGCCGGCTGGGTATGCGTCAGCGCCGCGAACAGCGTCGTCCGGTGCCGCTCCGCCTGCGCAATCAGCCCGTCGCGGAGGCCGAGCGAGGCGTCCAGCAGCGCGAGGATGTACTCGCGGACCCGCAGCCGGTACATCGTCATGTCGATGTCGTTGCGGCTGCGGGCGGTATGCAGCCGGCCGGCCATTTCCTCGCCGCACCCCTGCTGGATCAGCCGATCGAGATGGAAGAACAGATCTTCGCAGGCGTGGTCGTAGGGCGTGGCCCGGACGTCGCCGATCGAGATCGCGTCGAGCGCGGCCCGCAGCGCGTGCGCTTCCCCGGCGCTGACGATGCCGCGGTCGGCCAGCATGACGAGATGCGCGTAGTGGATCGCCATGAGCGGCGGGAGAAACAGCGCCTTGGCGTCCTCGAAGTTCTCGCTGAGGACGTGATCGGCGTATTCCGGGTCGAACGTCATGCCGGCGGCTGCAGCCAGCGGGATCGCTGCTGTTCCCGGGCGCCCGCGGCGGACGGATCGGCTTCCACGCGCCACTGCCGCGGCGGCTCCGCCCCGAGCTCGACGTCGAGCTTCGTGAGCTGGTCGCGCCGCGCCACCAGCAGGGCGATCCGGTCGCCCGGTTTGTACTGATCCAGCCGCGGCGCCAGCTGGTCGGCGCGCACCCTGAACTCGTCGATCGCCAGGATCTCGTCGTCCACGTTCAGACCCGCCGCGTGCGCGGGGCCTCCGCGGCGGACCTGCGTGACGACGAGCCGGCCGGCGTCGTTCCTGGTGGACGTCCCGAGCCACGCGCGTCCGGGCGACGGCGCCGGCGCCGGCCTGAAGCGCAGCCCGAGCGTGTCCAGCGCCTCGGAATACTCAAGCTCCGCCGTGCCATCGATCGCGCTCGCCCAGAACGGGCGGAGGTCCACCCCTGCGACCTGTTCCGCGACCGCGCGAAATTCGTCCGGCGTGAAGCCGCGGTTTCCGGAGAAGCGCTGGTATGCGGCGCGCATCACGTCGTCCAGGCTCCTGGCGCCCGCGGACGCTCTGCGGATCTTCACGTCGAGGAGAAAGCCGGCCACCGCGCCTTTCGTGTAGTAGCTGACGGCCGCATTCGAGAAGTTCTCATCGGGCCGGTAGAACTTGATCCAGGCGTCGAACGACGCCTGGTCCACCGGCTGCACGAGTCGGCCCGGCGTCGTCTGCAGGTCCTCGATCTTGTTGGAGAGCGCTTCGAGGTATTCGGCGTCCGAAGACAGTCCTCCCCGGCGCACGAGCAGCTCCGCGTAGTAGTCGGTGATCCCCTCGACCACCCACAGGCTCCGGGTGAACACCTCTTCGTCGTAGTTGAACGGTCCGAGCTCGACGGGGCGCAGCCGCTTCCCGTTCCACGCGTGGAAGAACTCGTGGCTGGCGAGCTCCAGCCACGCGAGGTAGCTCTGCCGCGTACGGGTGGCCCAGCGCCCCGCAATCAACATCGTGGAGTTCCGGTGCTCGAGGCCGCCGCCGGGAATCTGCCCGGGCACCGCCGTGAGGACGTTCATGAAGAGATACCGGTCGTACGGCAGCGAGCCCCACGTCCGGAGGTGGGCGCCGACCAGCGTGGCGAGATCCCTGGCGGCACGGGCGCCGTCGAAGACGCCGGCCTCGCCGATGTTCACGAGCGCATGCCGCGTGCCGTCGACCGTGAACTCATGCACGGCGGGGTTGCCGATCAGAATCGGCGAATCGACCAGCGTGTCGTAGTCGGGCGCGCGGTAGCGGTGCGGGCCGCCGCTCATCTCGGGAAGCGCCGTCATCGACCGGCGCCAGCCGCGAGCGGGCTCGATGACCACCTCGTGAGGGCGCGACATCCCGTCGGGCAGCGTCATGAACGTCGGCGCGCCGTTCAGCATGGCGAACTCGGATTCGACCCAGTTGGTGCGGACGGTCATTTCGCGGGCGTACACGCGGTAGGTCACGGTCACGGTGGGTGCGCCGCCCGTGGAGACCCGCCAGCGGTTCTTGTCGGTCTTCTCGACCTGCGCGCCACGGCTGCCGGCCTGCGTCGCCGCGACCGCTTCGACGTTCCGGGAGTACTCGCGCACCATGTACGACCCGGGCGTCCAGACGGCCATCATCAGCTCGACGGCCGGCTGGCCCGACGTCGGCACGACGGCGGTCACCTCGAGGTAATGCGTCTGCGGCTCCGGAAAGCGAAGCGTGTACCGGATGGGATCGGCTGTCGTTTGTGCGGAGGTCTGCACGGCGTTGAGCATGACAATAGCGGCCGCCAGCAGCGCACCTAATCTTGCGACCATGCGCTGCATTCTATAGAATCCAGCCAAGGCACTGACAATAAAGGCCTTGGCGCCCCTCAAATACCTCTATTCGACCGATCACAAGGTCATCGGCCTGCTGTACGGATTCACCAGCCTCTGTTTTCTGCTGGTCGGCTTCGTCCTGGTGATCGTCATCCGGTGGCAGCTCGCGTTCCCGGGGCAGCCGGTCCCGTACGTCGCGGGGCTGCTCGGCGCGGCCAACGCGCCGGGCGGCATCGTGCTGCCCGAGTTCTACAACCAGCTCGGCGCCATGCACGGCACGATCATGGTGTTTCTCGGCGTCGTGCCGCTGGCGGTCGGCGCGTTCGGCAATTACCTCGTGCCGCTCCAGATCGGCGCGCCCGACATGGCCTTTCCGCGCCTGAACCTGGCCAGCTACTGGTTCTACGCCGCGGGCGGGGCGATCATGCTCGCCAGCTTCTTCCTTCCGGGCGGCGCGGCCAACAACGGGTGGACGTCGTACGCGCCGCTCTCCGACCTCGCGCCCGGCCACGGGCAGACGTTCTGGCTGCTCGGCATGCTCTTCATCATCTTCTCGTCGCTGCTCGGCGCGCTGAACTTCATCACGACGATCGTGCAGCTCCGCGCGCCGGGCCTGACCTGGTTCCGCCTGCCGTTCTTCGTCTGGGCGCAGTTCGTCACGGCCTTTCTGCTGCTGCTGGCGTTTCCGGCGCTCCAGGCGGCGGCGCTGCTCCAGGGCATGGATCGGCTGGCCGGCAGCAGCTTCTTCCTGCCGTCGGGCCTGGCCGTGAGCGGCCAGGCGCTCGACGTGGCCGGCGGCGGCAACGCGCTGCTCTGGCAGCACCTGTTCTGGTTTCTCGGCCATCCGGAGGTCTACGTCCTGATCCTCCCGGCCATGGGGATCGCGGCGGAAGTCATCGCCAACAACACGCGCAAGCCACTGTGGGGCTACCGCGTAATGGTGTATTCGGTCTTCGTGCTCGGCTTTCTCTCGTTCGTCGTCTGGGCGCATCACATGTTCCTCACGGGCATGGGCACCGCGATCAGCGCCTTCTTCCAGACGACGACGATGATCATCTCGATCCCGTCGGTCGTGATTCTGAGCTCGCTCATCCTCTCGCTGTACGGCGGATCGATCCGGTTCACGACGCCGATGCTCTTCGCGCTGGCCTTCCTGCCGATGTTCGGGATTGGCGGGCTGACGGGGCTGCCGCTCGGCCTCGCCACCACCGACATCCCGCTCCACGACACCAATTACGTGGTCGGCCACTTTCACTACCTCGTGGCGCCGGGGACGATCTTCGCGCTGTTTGCGGGCATCTATCACTGGTTTCCGCGCATCACGGGCCGGATGATGAATGACGTGCTGGGCCGCATCCACTTCGCCGGCTCGCTCATCTGCATGAACGTCATCTTCCTGCCGATGTTCGTGCAGGGGCTCGCCGGCGTGAACCGGCGGCTGTGGGACGGCGGGGCGGAGTACGCCCACGCGCAGGGCGTGCTCCACTTCAACGTGCCGATGTCGATCGCGGCATTCGGCCTCGCCTTCTTTCAGCTGTTTTTCATCGTCAACCTGTTCATGAGCATCCGGTACGGACGGCGGGTGGATACGAACCCGTGGGAGGCCACCACGCTCGAGTGGAATACGGGGACGGCCCCGGTGCGCGTGTACCGGGATCCGTACGACTACAGCGTCCCGGGGGCGAAGGCTGACTTCACTCCGCAGTACGAGCGCGCGGAAGCATAGCGATGCACACGCTGCCCTACACGACCGAGATCAGGCCCGACACCGGCCTCACCAACCCGAAGCTGGGGATCTGGCTGTTTCTGGCGTCGGAGGTGATGCTGTTCGGGTCGCTCTTCTCGGCGTATGCGCTGCTGAGGTCCGGCGCCGCGTCGTGGCCCGATCAGTCGGCCGTCCTGAGCGTGCCGCTCGCCACGCTCAATACCGTCATTCTGATCTCCTCGTCGGTGACGATGGTGCTGGCCTGGAGCGGTGCCAGAGCGGGCCGCATGGATCGCTTCAGGATCTACATGGGACTGACGCTGCTCTGCGGCGCCGGCTTCCTGGCGGTCAAGGCTGTCGAGTACGGGGACAAGTTCGCCCACGGCCTCCTGCCGTCAACCGACAACTTTCTTGCGCTGTATTTCACGATGACCGGCGTGCACGCGGTGCACGTGCTTGCGGGGATGGTGGTGAACGCCTTCCTGCTCGGGCCCGGCGCCCGGATGTGGCGCTCGGAGCCCGAACGGTTCACCAACCGCGTGGAGGTCGCCGGGATCTACTGGCACTTCGTCGACGTCGTCTGGATCTTTCTGTTTCCGGTGTTGTATTTGCTGTAGGACAGGCGGACCTCAAGGTCCGCCTCTACGACGGAGCGAGGAACTCACGCATGACCGCCAGGGGCTACCTGGGTGTGTTCGGAGCGCTGCTGGCGCTGACGGCCGCGACCGTTCTGGCCGCATCGCTGCAGCTGCCCTCGAGCTCGACGATGGCGCTGGGGCTGACGATCGCGACGGCCAAAGCCACGCTCGTCGCGCTGTTCTTCATGCATCTGAAGAGCGAGAAGCCGATGGTCTACTGGCCGCTGGCGCTGGCGGCGGTGCTCTTCGCCGCGCTCTTTGCGTTCATTCTCTGGACCGAAGCCGATCACATCGCGATCGGCGGATAGGATTGAGCCATGGCATGTCCGGTCTGTTTTGGCGCGGTTGAACCGGCGGTGCGCGAAAGCATGAACCTCGGCATCCTCGTCCTGCTCGGCGTGACCGCCGGCGTGCTGGCCTGCTTCGCGCGATTCTTCCTGGCGCTGGCGCGCCGCGCGCGTCTCGCCACCGCTCCGCCGCTGGTCCCGACGACCGACGAACAATGATCCCCGACCCGATGCTGGAGTGGCTCGGACTGCCGGTGGCCGGCTCGGCGCATGCCGCTGACGTCGACCGCGTGATGGCGCTGGTGCACTGGCTGATGCTCGTGCTGTTCGTTGGATGGAGCCTGTTCTTCGCCTATGTGCTCGTCCGGTTCCGCCGCAAGGCGCATCCGGCCGCCAGCCACCACGGGCTCCGGGGCCGCTGGTCGAGCTGGATCGAAGGCGGCGTGCTCGCCGCCGAGGTGGTGCTGCTCGCCTTTTTCTCGATCCCGGTCTGGAGCTCGCGCGTGGACGCGTTTCCATCCGAGCGCGCCAGCACGGTGGTGCGCGTGGTGGCGGAGCAGTTCGCCTGGAACGTGCATTACCCGGGCCCCGACGGCCGCTTCGGACGGACCGATATCACGCTGATCGGCCCCGCGAATCCGCTCGGTCTCGATCGCAGCGACCCGGCGGCCAGGGACGACATCACGACCATCAACCAGCTCAATGTGCCGGTCAACCGGCCGGTGATCGTGCACTTGTCGAGCAAAGACATGGTGCACAGCTTCACGCTGCCGCAGATGCGCGTGAAGCAGGATGCCATCCCCGGCGTTCCGCAGCCGGTCTGGTTCACGCCGACCGAGACGGGCGAGTGGGAGATCGCCTGCTCGCAGCTGTGCGGCCTCGGGCACTACCGGATGCGCGGCTTCTACGCCGTGCAGCGCCAGGCCGACTTCGACGCCTGGCTGGTCAGCGAAGCTGCGCTGCTCGCGGAGCCGTAGGTTTCGATCCAAAGGCGAAGTTTTCTGGCCCGCCCTTTGCTCCCTCCGGTATGGAGGCATTGTGGATGGCGAGAAGTCGTCGAAAAGTACTCCCTGCACGAAAATCCGGCACGACACCTGCTGATGGCGAGCCTCTGTTCATTCGCTCCGCCGAGTCGCTCGGGCGCGTCATCGGCCAGCTGCAGCGCGAGCTCGCCGGCATGACGCGCACAGCCAAGCGGGCTCCCGCCGCTCGCCGCCGGAAGACGACGGGCCGCAAGAAGCGGTAAGCGCCGACCTGTCCGTATAATCGGCGGTCAGGAGGCTTCGACGTCACACCGCCTTGCCGTGCGGCCGCCGCCCACGGCGCATCCCCCAGTCATCGAACGCCACGAGGAGCTCCTCGACGCCTTCCTGAGCGACGCCGCACACGTCGGCGGAGGGTTTGCCGACGGCGTCATCTTCCCGCGTGATGCCGGAGAGGTCGCCGCGAGCGTGGCGGCCGCCCGGCGCGTGCTCCCGATCGGCGCGCAGTCGTCACTGACCGGCGGCGCGACGCCCCGCGGCGAGCTGCTCCTCAGCACGCGTCGTCTCGCGGCGATCGCTATCCTGCCCGATGGGCTCGTGCGCGCCGGGGCCGGCGTGCCTCTCAAAGAGCTGCAGCTCACGCTCGCCGCGGAGGGGCGCTACTACCCGCCGGCACCCACCTTCGATGGCGCATTCATCGGCGGCACCATCGCCACCAACGCCGCCGGCGCGGCCACGTTCAAGTACGGCAGCACACGGCGCTGGGTGCAGGCGCTGACAATCGTACTGGCGGACGGCGGGATTCTCGAGCTCACCCGGGGCCAGGCCGCGGCGTCAGCCGATCGGCGTTTCGAGCTGCAATACGCCTCGGGCGCGCTCGTGCCGATTCCCCTCCCGACGTATGCGATGCCCGATGTGCCCAAGCTCTCGGCAGGCTACTTCGCGCGACCGGGAATGGACGCCATCGACCTGTTCGTCGGATCCGAAGGGACGCTCGGGGTCATCGTCGAAGCGACCGTGCGCACCGTCGCGCTGCCGCGCCGGGCCGTCGTCCTGGTCGTCTGTACATCGGATGAACAGGCGATCGCCGTGACCGGCGCCCTGCGGGAAGAAGCGCGGGCGAGCTGGCGGGGCGCAGGCCCACTGGACGTATCGGCGGTCGAGTTCATGGACGCGCGATCGCTCTCGGTGCTGCCGTCGGAGGCGTTCTCACGCGCCGGCATTGGCGTGCCACAACGCGCGGCCCTTCTTGTCGTGCAGGTCGAAATGCCGTCGGAGGAGTCGCCCGCCCTGCAGCGGCTGGGCGATCTGCTCGGGCGGTGCGGCGTGGAGCACGACCCGCTCATCGCACTGCCGGGCGACGACCGGACGGCATCGCGCTTCTTCGAGCTCCGTGAAGCGGTGCCGGCGGCCGTCAACCAGCGCATCGCGGCGGCGCAGGCGTCGGTCGACCGGCGCATCGAGAAGACGGCCGGGGACTTCATTGTGCCGTTCGACCGCATCGGTGACGCGCTGAGACTCTATCGCGAGGTCTTTGAGCGATACCGCCTGCGCTACGCGATATGGGGCCATCTGTCTGACGGGAACCTGCATCCCAACGTCATTCCGGAATCGGCGGACGAGATGGAGCGGGGACGGGAGGCCCTGCGGGAGCTCGGGCGGGCCGTCGTCGAGCTTGGAGGCGCGCCGCTGGCCGAACATGGCGTCGGCCGCAGCGCCCTCAAGCAGCAGATGCTGCGCGACCTTTACGGGGATTGCGGGATCGACGAGATGCGCGCGGTCAAGCGCGCGCTCGATCCCGCCTGGAAGCTCTCGCCGGGCGTGCTCTTCCCGGAGCCGTCATCGTTTGGTCGTAGAGGCCGGGCTTCAGCCCGGCCTCTACGACCAAACGATGACGGCTCCGGGAAG
>Ga0155950_1065_pt1 | contig 15238 bp, 16 predicted proteins | sample RifCSPlowO2_02_FD_107604 | JGI IMG/M metagenome (GOLD analysis project Ga0155950, IMG submission 107604) | Acidobacteria bacterium RIFCSPLOWO2_02_FULL_67_21
GGCGCACGGCACGAGTGTTGAGGCGATTGTGAAACGCGTGACGCTCGGGTACACGTCTCTCGAGCATAACGTCGCGCCGGGCCGCGTGTACAACGACGTACTCCAGATGTTGGCGTTGGCAGGCACCCGCTGGGATCCAACGCTGATTACTTACGACGACTTCCGTTCGAGGATGCGCGATGAGCCGGCGCGGTTTGCGGATCGGAAATTTCGTGCGTTCATCCCCTGGTGGGATAGTTACGCTCCGTTGCTGTTGGGAAATGGCTGGTACATTGGGAAAGGCGGATGGATCGACGTGCTCGCCAGTGTTCGCGAGGCGCATCAGCTTGGAGTCAAGCTCCTGGCGGGCACCGACCTACCCGTCGGACCATCCATCCACTGGGAGCTGGAGCTTCTTGTCGAGGCGGGTCTCTCGCCGCTCGACGTGCTGCGAATCGCAACCCAACAGGCAGCGGAGGCCCTGGGCGCGGACCATGACCTTGGCTCACTGGAAACTGGCAAGCTCGCGGACGTCGTTCTATTAGACAAGAATCCTTTGGAGAACATCAGGAATACTCAGACCATCTGGCGAGTGATCAAGGGCGGCTGGTTCTTCGACCCGGATACACTTCGTCCACCGGCAACTTCCAGTACGCCCGCACAGCGGTGAAAGGGACGGGCTAAGCAATCGGCGTGGACGGACGGCGGCGGGGCTGGCAGGCGCATCGGCTTGAGGGGCTGGCGGTAGCAATACCGTAGGGGTTCGAGTCCCCTCTTCCGCACCATCCCTCGCTTCCCGTTCGGCCCTCTGCCACGTGCCTCCGGACGTGCTTCGCCAGCACCTCGTTGATGACGTCTGGTAGCCAACCCCGCGGCGCCTTGCTTCCTTGCGGAACTGGTCGAGGTGCCGAAAGTATTGTCCGGGGGCTTGGGCGGAATAGTTGTATAATTACCGGGTACCCGCACCATCAGTTCAGAAGCCATCCCAACGACACCCTTAAGCCACTTACAGAACTCACGCTGGGGAACCGGCCCTGTTGCCTCGATTCGCGACTGGTGTGCGACGAGACCAGGAACCACGCGGTACATCACGCGGCCAATTTCGGCCAATTCCCCAGAGGATCTACACATGTCAGCGACCAACGGCACGATCAAGAAAATCACGGACAAGGGCTTCGGTTTTATCGCCACCCCTGACGGCACCGAGTACTTCTTTCACCAGTCCGCGTGCACGAGCACGCCATTTGACTCCATGCGCGAAGGCGAGAGCGTGACATTCACCGTCGGCCAGGGCCCGAAAGGCCCGCGCGCCGAGAACGTCGTCCCGGCCTAGCCTGCTCCGCACCCGAGAACAGGTCAATAAAGATGGGCCGGGTCGCCTCGTGCGACCCGGCCTTTTTATTTCGGCGTACGATTTCGAAATGTCCTGGGCAATCGGGGACCACCTCACCCACGGTTTCAATCCCGAGTTGGGGATCGGACGAGTGACCGCCCTCGAACGTCGGACGCTCGTCGTCGAGTTCCCGCGCTCCGGAACAAGGCTGCGGCTGGCTGCCAACACCGACGCGCTGATCCCCGTTGATCTGAGTCCCGGCCGGCCGGTGCGAATCACCGCGACCGGAGAGGAAACGACGGTCGAGGCGCGACTGCCGGACGGGACAGTGCGTCTCGCGAACGGGCGCGCGGCGGCGGCCTACGAGTTGTGGCCCCTGGAGCTCGAAGGCGCACTCCTCGAGCGCCTCGCCGCGGGCGATCTCGACGAGGTCGAGGACTTCGTGACCCGGCTGGACATCCTGCACCTCCTGACTCTTCGCGAAGCCGACGGCCTCGGCTCGTTTCTCGGCGGACGCATCCGGCTCTTCCCGCACCAGCTCTACGTGGCGGAGCGGGCGAGTGCGAGCGATCCGGTGCGCTGGCTGCTCGCCGACGAAGTCGGCCTCGGGAAGACCATCGAAGCCTCGCTCATCCTGAATCGGCTCGTGCACGCCGGAAAGATCGAACGCTGCCTCGTCGTCGCGCCGGACACCCTGACCGTGCAGTGGCTGGGCGAGCTCTGGCGAAAGTACCACCAGGTGTTCACGCTCCTCGATGCGCAGCGCCTCGCCGACGTGGCGCGCGACTTCGGCCCCGACTTCAACCCATTCGACCTGCATCGCCGCGCCGTGATCGCGCTGGAGATGCTGATAGAGCATCCGCAGCTCACCGACCAGGCCGTGAAGGCGGGGATCGACCTCCTGGTGGTGGACGAAGCGCAACGGCTCCGCCGCCCGAAAGGCCACCCCGGGGAGCCCGCCTGGCGGGCGATCGCGCCTATCGCAGCTTTGGGTCGTCACGTCCTGCTCCTGAGCGCGACCCCGCTCGAAGACGACGCGCATGGGTTCTTCCGGCTGCTCCAGCTGCTGCGTCCCGAGGAGTTTCCAGAGGATGTGAGTTTCGAGGAGCGCCTTGCCCTCGCCACGCCGCTGCCTCCCTGCACCAGCTCCACGCGCCGCGCCGACATCGGAGGCTTGCCTCCACGGGTGGGCATTCCGATCGCGCCCGACAAGCCAGCGGGCTGGCAGTTGCGGCAGGACGTCGAGGGTGCGGTACGCGGCGTGGTGGTGTCTGATCCGGTTGCGCGGCGGCAGAAGATCGATCGCGTCCGCCGCGCCCTCGCGTCAGGAGCAGCGCTGAGTCCCGTGCTCGCTTCCGACGAAGCCGCGCTGCGCCGCCAGGCGGAGGCGATGGACGCCGGCGACCCTCGCCTCGACTGGCTGCTGGTGCAAGCCCCCCGCTGGCGGGACGCGGGGGAGAAGACGCTCGTCTTCGTGGCGCACCGCGAGACATTGGAGATGCTGCGCACGGCGCTCAGCCACCGGGCGCAGCTGGCGAGCGGCGTTTTTCACGAGGAACTCTCCCCGGCGCGCCGCGACACCGAGGTCGCCCGGTTCCGGGAGCTCGATGGTCCAAGCCTTCTGGTGTCCACCGAATGCGGAGGCGAGGGTCGCAACTTCGAGTTCTGCCGCCGTCTCGTGCTGTTCGACCTGCCCTGGAAACCAACGATCGTGGAACAACGGATCGGGCGGCTCGATCGGATCGGCCGGCGTATCCCGGTGGACGTCGTGTACTTTCGTCCGCCCGGCGGGATCGGCGCGGATGTCGTGCGGCTCTACGAAACGCTCGGTCTCTTCCGCGAGCCGCTGGCCGGCCTGGAGCCGCAACTCGCCCACATCGAGGGCGCCCTCGAAGAGGTCGCGCTCGATCCACTGGCGTCACTTTCCGGGGAGCGCTTCGAGGAGCTGGTGAGTGCGGCCCACGCGGCGCGCACACGCATTCGCGAAGCGGCGTACCAGCAACTCCATCGCGACACTTACCGATCGGAGATGGCCGCAGGCATCCTCGCGCGCGTGCCCGGGGAGCTCGACGCACTCAATGAGGAGGTCGTGGTCACGGCGTGCATCGGCCTGGGGTTCACCATCGAGCGCCCGCGCGGCCGTCGGATCTTCGCGATCGAGCTCGGGAGTGGGGCGCTGGTCGACAGTCTCCCAGGCGTTCCCGGCGGGTCGAGCTACGTCGGCTCGTTCGACCGTGAAGAGGCCTTAGAGGAGGAGACCCTCGACTTTTTCGCCTCCGGGCATCCGCTCGTGGAGGGGATCTTTGCCCATTTCGAGGACAGCGCCTTGGGCCGGGTCGCGCGGTTCGAGGTCGAGATCGGCGCGGAACGCGACGAGGGGTTGGTGGCCATCTATAAGGACGGCCCTGTGTTCGAGGTGGCGGTGTTCGACTCCGCCGGCCGGGCCAGGCCGGACTGGGGGGCGACCTTCCGCCAGCGACCGCTCCGCGTGCGCCCTGTGACCGACGAACCGGTCGAGGACCGCAACTGGACAACCCTGGTTCGCCGACTGGGCGCGCGGCTCGAACCCGCGCGCCGTCCGCACGCGCTCGCGGCCATCGTGGTCAGACCGGTCCGGTGAAGGTTCCGAGGACGTGCGTCAGGTTCAGCGACGACGCCAGCCGATTGGCCTGCAGCGTGTGCGAATGTGTGCGAATAGAGTCGGCGCTGGCGTGGGCTGCTGCACGTTCCCGCCTAGCATCCGTCCGCACGATACACGTCAGTTCGCATCGGCACAGCAATTCGGCCAGCTTGAGGGGCTGGCGGTAGCAATACCGTAGGGGTTCGAGTCCCCTCTTCCGCACCAACAACTTACGGCGATTTATCCCGGCCGTAAGTTGTCACGTTTGTTGTCAAGAATCGGCCCATAGCGGGGTCCGCAGCACGTCTGCCGGTCCGTCATTCCTCCAACTCATCAAGAAGGACGCACTCACGACCGACCCGTGCCGTAGTGCGGCTTCGTGAAAATACGGGTGGCTGACTGTGATCCTGCCCGATCGAGGCGGTGCCCAGACGCCGTCAAGATTGGCGTACGACCACGTTTTCTGGGCATCTTGCGAGCCTCGCTCTTCCGACGACCGGCCAAGGAATATCTTCCTGTTGAGCACTGTAGCCCGTAACGCTACACTTGTCACGTGACGATACGGAGCGTTGTCCATAAAGGTCTGCGACGCCTGTACCAGGAGAACTCCTCGAAGGGCCTGAGCGCAGACACGGTGGACAAGCTCCGCAAGATGCTCGCGTTCCTCGATTCGATGAAGGACCCTGAGGAGCTGCGCAGCCTTCCGCTGTGGAAGACGCCTGTTCTGACGGGCGACCGCAAAGGCACATGGAGCCTGCACGTCACCCGCAATCGGCGGCTGACGTTTCGGATCGAGGACGAGGAGATCGTCGAGTTGAATCTTGAGGATTACCACTAGAAACGGGAGCACATCATGGCTATGCACACCCCGGTTCATCCCGGCGACTTCATCAGGACCGAGATCATCGAGGCCCACGGGCTCTCGGTCACGGCCGCGGCGAAGGTGCTGGGCGTGTCGCGCCCTACGCTGTCGAATCTCCTGAACCAGAATGCCGATCTTTCGGGTGAGATGGCGCTGCGCGTCGAGAAGGCGTTCGGCGTCAGCATGGATACGCTGATGCGCATGCAGGCGGCGTACGACATCGCGCAGGCCCGCAAGGACGCCGGCAAGATCCGCGTCCGCCGCTACCAGCCAGACGCCGCGCACGTCTGAAATGGCCCGAGGGCCGCTGAAGGCGAAGGCCGCGTCGTGGTGAATTCGGCGACATCGAGAAACGCGTAGAGAGGCAACTCCGCCAGCATCCAGACGACGTCCCGAGCCCACCGCTCCCCGCTGCGGAGCGCTGTCGCCGCGGCGGTCATCACCAGCACGCCAGCGAGGACTCCCGTGTTGGGAGGAGCGCTGGCGCCCCGATCCCGGCAAAGACTGTGGGAATCGCGCTGACGGGCGTGCTCAATGCGCAGCTCTCGGCTGAAGCCAAGGCGCGCATCGTGTTCTTGCGCTGGCGCGATCCGCTCCCCGGTTCGGAAGCTTTCACCAAGCACGCGCTGTCCGATCCGCGCATCGACATGGCGGCTCTCAAAGCCACCCTCGGGCCGCTCCCGGTGGCGCCGCGGGAGCAGAATGCGCTCTGGTACAAGCTGTACAAAACCGTGGGCTCTGAGCCTGCCGTCAGCCAAGTGCACCGCGCTTTCCTTTTCACCTGGGCAGGCTTTTTTCGGAAGGTGCGACCCTGTGTCGCTCCGGGATGAGCCCGTGCCCGGATTACTTCCTAAATGGCAGAGTCTTTCGGAAACCCCGCCTCCTATTCATTGGCGCTGTTGCCGAACGTCGCGACGCGATTCGGAGCTTCCGTCGGCGTGTCTCAGTTGTGTCTCGGTGAGGCCTGTCGACCGTGTCAAGCCTGGTCGAGGCCGACCCGCTAAATAATTGATTCGTGAGAAATTGGGAAGTTGGTACCGGTACGGGGATTCGAACCCCGGTCCCGTGGCTGAGAAAGCGGATCACAGTGGGGGCGCCACAGGCCAAGATCGGCAGTCCTCCGTCAGGACACTCGGCGTGTCCAAGCCCAATGACGACGTCGTGATTGTGACGGTATGATATTGTCATACAGTCTGAGGGGGTGCGGGATGGGCGCAAGGCGCGGCCGTGTCGCGGTGACGATCTCGATTCCGCCGGCGGTGGCCGAGGAGTACGACCGACTCGCTCGAGCCACGGCGAAGAATCGAAGTGAGCTGTTTCGGGAGATGTTCGACAGCTATCGTCGAGCGCGCAGCGAGGAATTATTCAACGAACTCCAGCGGTACGGGTCCCGGAAGGCGCGCGAGAAAGGTGTGCGGACCGAGCGCGATGTGGAGCGCCTCGTGTTCGAGGACCGATGAGTGCGAGTCGTCTTCGATACGAACGTCTACGTCTCTGCCTTCGTGATCCCAGGGAGTCTGAGCGACGACGCGTACTACCGCGCGCGAGCGGGCGACGTCGACCTGTTCACCTCCGTCGCGATCCTGACCGAACTCGCATCCAAGCTGCGGGAGAAGTTCGACTGGAGTGAAGACCGCATCCGGGCGGCGCTCAAGGCGATTAGCCGGACGGCACAGGTAGTGAAGACAACACCGCACCTTTCAATCGTTCACGATCCGCCAGACAATCGCATCCTCGAATGCGCGGAGAAGGTTGCCGCGGATCTCATCGTGACCGGTGACCCGCATTTACTGAAGCTTCGTCGCGTCGGTCACGCAGGCGTGGTGCGGGTGTCCACGTTCCTTCGCATCCTCGGCCGCGGATCACCAAGGCAGGGTTGACAGTGCGATTTGCGCAACCCTCTCGAAGCCCGTTTCCGCCTCCTCAAGACATCGCCCCAGTTCTGGATGCGCCTCCAGGCCGACTGGGACCTGCACCAGGCCATGACGCGGGCTGCCAAGGCGTCCTGAGGACGTGAGTGCGGGCTCGGATCGATTGCCGTGCGCTGGGAAGCGACGCATCAGGGGTCGAATTTCGCCGGGAACGCGACGTTCGCCTATAACGGCGTCACGATCAGGGGCGTGCTGGACGGAAACATCTCCGGCAGCCCCGCGTCGTGGAACGGGAGCGTCACGTTCAACGATCCGGCGTATCCGAACTGCCGGGCGGAGCGCAGTCCCGTGATTGCCACGGCCGGGCTCACTGTCTCCAACTTACGGACAGACGCGCGTGAGTGCACCTCGAACCAGTTTGCGATTCGGTACAGCAACTGCCAGGCATTCATCGGGCAGGGGACCGTCGACGAGCCGGCCCATCTGTCGCTCACGAAACAGTAGCGCAGCACGGTAGGGCGCAGGCGCGACCCTCAAGCCACCCCCGGCGCCTTGGCCGCCCGAGGGCGATGTGTCACAATGTGCACATGAAGACGATCTCGATCCGTGAACTGCACCTGAAGACGGGACGCTGGGTTCGTCACGCCGCCAGTCGGGGCCCGATCGTGGTCACCGATCGCGGCCGCCGCGTCGCGGCGCTTCAACCATTTGACGCGTCCATCACGGGCCGGCCTCTCCCCAACCGAGAGGCGACCATACGCAAACGGTCGAAGGTCCCGGTCGATTCCGCCGTGTACCAGGCCGCGCTGCGCGAGGATCGGTGATCTACTTCGACGCGGCGTACGTCGCCAAGTGCTACCTCAATGAACCGGGCGCGGATCGCGTCCGCGAGGTCGCGTACGGCGCGGATGGCCTCGCCTCCTGTGAGCTGGCGCGACTGGAGTTTGCATCGATCCTCAAGCGGCACGTCAGAGAGCACCACCTGACGCGCCGGGAGATGACGGCGATCCTGAAGGACTTCGAAGAAGATGAGCAGAATGGTGTGTGGCAGTGGTTTGGTGTGACGTCTGACCTGTTGGAAAAAGCCCGCAAAGCCGTCCTCGACATTTCGGGCACGACCTTCGTCCGATCCGGCGACGCCCTGCACCTGGCCTGCGCCGAGGAGCATGGCTTTCAAGAGGTCTATACGAACGACCGCCACATGCTGCAGGCCGCGCGGCATTTCCACCTGACCGGCGTGAACGTGCTCGGCGAGAACGGATGAGCACGCAAGCGCACCTGCAACGAGGATCGGCGGGCACCAGCGCGCCGGCAACAGAGACGCTGTCCTATTCCCGGCGCCGCCGCCCGTCCCGCCGCGCACGCAGGCCTGAGCGCCAGACCAGCTCATCATCGTCATACCGTTGAGGTCGTCGTCGTGATCGGCTGCAGCATCGTTCAAAAACCGAACATCTCCCCAATTCGATCCGTCGCTAAGATGGTCAGAGGAATTGCCAGCCTTTGAACAACGCTTCCCATCCAGGAGAGCATCTCCCGCTCAAGACGAACGGAGGCCCCATCACCAGGACTCCACGCGTGTTGGTTGTCGATGACGAGCTGCCGATTCGCGTGCTCCTCACGCGCTGGCTGAAGGAATGGGGTTACGGCGCCAGGCACGTCGGCAGCGCGAGCGAGGCCCTGAATGTCATGGCGACCGAACCCGCCGACATTCTGCTGTGCGACGTCGCGATGCCGGAACATGATGGCCTCTGGCTGGCCACGCAGGTACACGCCCAGTCGCCCCGAACCGCCATCATCATGTGCACCGGGCTCCAGGATGCTCACAGCGTGCACACGAGCCGAATGGCAGGGGCCGTCGCGTACGTCACGAAGCCGTTCGTTCCCTACCTGTTGCGCGAGGCGATCGAGCGCGCCTCCGGTCGATAAGGCGTCGATTTCACCACGGCCGGTTCTCGCGGACTACCTGTCAAGCGCCTCGCGGATCTTTTGCCCAAGCGCGACAGCGGAGAAGGGTTTGTGCAGGAACACGATCCCGGGCTTCAGCACACCATGCTGCACGATGGCTTCGTCGGTGTACCCCGACATGTAGATGACTTTCAGTCCCGGAGACAGTTTGACCAACTGCCTGCTCAATTCCGGTCCGCTGGACCCCGGCATGACAACGTCGGTGAGGAGGACATCGCAGGGAGCTTCCTCAAATCGTCGACGCGCGTCCTCAGCGTTCGCGGCGACCACCACGGTGTAGCCCTGCCTTTCCAACAGCCGCTTCGTCAAGTCGCGCAACCCTTCCGCGTCCTCAACCACCAGCACCCTCTCGGTCCCGCCTTGCACCAGTGCCGGCGCTGTCGGGCGGGCCGCAACGGCTTCAGCCGCGGCTTGGGGAAAATACACCTTGAACGACGTGCCCAGGCCGACTTCGGTGTAGACACTCACGCTTCCGCCGCTCCGCGCGACGATGCCGTGAATGGTGGCCAGGCCGAGCCCGGTGCCTTTGCCGACCTCTTTGGTGGTGAAGAACGGCTCGAAGAGATGCTCTCGCACGTCGGGCGTCATGCCCGTGCCGGAATCTGTCACCGTCAGGACGACAAACGGCCCTGGTGTCACGTCGAAGTGCATCGCCGTGTAATGCTCGTCGAGATCGATGTTGGCCGTCTCGATTGTCAGCGTGCCGCCCTGCGGCATGGCATCCTGTGCGTTCACGGCAAGATTGACTACGACCTGCTCCACCTGTCCGCGATCGGCCGTGATCCCCGCCAGGCGCGGCGCGACGTGAAACAGGACTTTGACGTCTTCCTTGATGAGGCGTCCAAGCATCGGCCGCATGTCGGTCAGGACGGCGTTCAGGTCGAGCAGGGTCGGCTCGATGATCTGCTTTCGGCTGAAGGCCAGGAGCTGCCGCGTCAGATCCGCGGCACGCATGCCCGCCTTGTGGATTTCCGCGATATCCGGCCTGCGTGGGTCGTCCGGGCTGCCGTCTGCCAGCAAGAGATCACAGAAACCGAGAATCACGGTCAGCAGATTGTTGAAGTCGTGCGCCACGCCCCCGGCCAGGCGTCCAACCGCTTCCATCTTCTGCGCCTGCTGAAACTGCGCCTCCAGCGCGCGGCGCTCGGTCACATCCTGCGAAATGCCGATCGCGCGCAGCGGGTGACCGCCTGCATCAAGGACGACACGGCCGGCCCCACTCAGCCACCGGACTGTTCCGTCAGACCAGGTGGTTCGATTCAGCATGGAGAAATCGGCTCTCGTCTTCATCGCGTTCCCGACGATGTCGAGCACTGAGGCCCGGTCCTCGGGATGCACGCGCTCGATGAAGGCCTCGAAGGTCCCGCCGAACGTGCCCGGCGACAGGTCGTACTGCGTTTCCATGACGTCGGACCAACGGAGGACCCCGGAGGTGTAGTCCATGTCCCAGATCCCGACGTGCGCACTGTGCAGGGCAAACCGTATGCGCTCTTCCGATATTCGGATCGCCTCATCGGCCTGATTTCTCGACGTGACATCCCGGATCAGTGCCAGCAGGTTGCCGTCAGGCATGACTGTCGCGATCACGTCCGCTGAAAACACTGACCGGTCCTTGCGCTGGAACTGCCATTCCCGCCGGTAGTCTGACGCGCTGACAATCGACAACAACGCCGGTCCGATATGCTCGACCTCTGCGGGCACGACAATGTCCGATGCGCTCAGCCGGATGAGTGCGTCGCGGGAATAGCCGAGCATCCGACAGATGCTCCCATTCGCGTCGACAAAGTGGCCCTGCCGGTCGGCAATGACGATGCCGTCAGGCGCATACTCGAAAAGCGTGCGGTAGCGCACGTCGGTGGCCTGGGTCGCCATCTCCGCCCGTTTTCGCTCGGTAATGTCGCTGATGTTGCACTGGATGACTCTCTCGTGGCCAGACAGGTACGTGTTGCTGACAAATTCGACGGCAATGGACCGCCCGCTGCTCGTCTCGAGCGGCAAGTCATCGTACCGAATGTATTCCTGTCTCTGCAGTTCCTTGAACGCGATCTTGCCTTTCTTGATGCCCTGGAACGGACCGAGTTCCCACAGTTTCTTTCCCAGAATGTCCGCTTCGGCATAGCCGAGCACGTCCGCCAGGAATGGGTTCACCGCGGTGACTTCCCCGGAAACCGCATCGAGCATCAGGATGCCGTCGCGGGCGGCCTCGAAAAGGCGCCGGTATCGGACTTCAGAGGCCCGAAGCGCGTCATCGGCGGCGGACGTGGATGCGACGGCCTCGAGTTCGGCGATCCGGTGACGCAGGCGCCCCAACTCGATGGCGTGCGTGTCTTCAGCCTCTCCAGTTCCGCCAGGTAGTACATCGCGGTTTCGCCTGTTCGTGTCTGGCCCAAGTACCGATTGGGTTCGGCCTGGACAGCGACATTGACCGCCAGCGTACCCCCGCGGCGGCGGCGACCGTTCAATCCAGCACATCACCCTCATCGCGACGGAGAGCTCATCTGTTGCCCTCCGTAAGATGTAATATCTTCGCCGCCGGTGCCCCGCCGGGCGCGACGGACGCACGTCACACGAAAGGAGTCCCCGATGCGAACGATGACAGCCCTGGTGGCCGGTCTTGTGCTGGCGGTCGCACTCGCCGGCTGCAGCCGGCCGAGCGGCGCCGCCGCCGCCGCCGATGCAATGGGCGCGACGACCCTGAACTCCATCCAGTTCTCCGGCAGCGGAACCAGCTACGCCTTCGGGCAGGCGTACACCCCGGGCGGGGCCTGGCCGCGCTTCGAGGTCAAGACCTACGCCGCCGCGGTCGACTATCAGACGCCCGCGATGCGCCTGGAAATGGTGCGCGCGCAAGGCGAGCATCCGCCCAAGGGAGGCGGCGGGCAGCCGTACGCACGAGACCAGCGGACCATCCAGGTCGTCAGCGGGACGCAGGCGTGGAGCGAAGGCGGCGCACAGCCGGCGCCGAATCCCGCAGCCGTTAACGACCGTCTGCGCCAGATCTGGCTGACGCCGCACGGCGTCGTCAAGGCCGCCCTGGCGGGCGGCGCCCCCGCGACGGGCAATGTCTTCACGTTCAAGGCCGGGGACCGCGACGTGACGGTAACGCTCAACGAGGAGAACCTCGTGGAACGCGTCGAGTACCTGATCGCCAACCCGGTCGTCGGCGACGTGCCGGTGGAGGTCACCTACTCGGATTACGCCGAGTTCGGAGACATCCGCTTCCCTCGGCGCATCGTCGAGACGCAGGACGGCTTCGAGACGCTGGACCTGACGATCGGCGACGTGCAGCCGAACGCCGCCGTCTCACTCGCGGTGCCGGCCAACGTGGCGTCCGCGCCGGCGCCGGCAGCCGCGCCGATGGCGACGATTGAGAAGGTGGGCGACGGCCTCTGGTCGCTCAACGCCGCCGGCACCCGCAGCCTCGCGGTCGAGTTCGCCGATCACATCGCGATCCTCGAGGGGCCGACGAGCGACGCGCGATCGAAGGCGGTGAACGAGGTCGTGCGGAAGACCGTGCCGAGCAAGCCGATCCGGTACGTCGTGAACACACATGCGCACTACGATCACGCAGGAGGCCTCCGACAGTACGTTGCCGAGGGCATCACGGTGATCACGCACGAGAGCAACAAGGCGTTCCTCGAGCAGGCGTGGGCGCGGCCGCGGACCGTTGAGCCCGACCCGGCGGAGGCATCCGGCCAGCCAACGATTGAAACGGTGGCCGACAAGCGGGTGCTGAGCGACCGGACGCGCACCGTCGAGCTGTACCACCTGCCGAACCACCAGCACCACACCGGGCAGCTGATCGCGTATCTCCCGAAGGAGCGGATCCTGATGTACGGCGACGCCTACAACCCGCCGGCCGGTGACGAGATCCGGACGCCCGACCGCGGGCCCGAGTTCGCGACGCAGATGGTGCAGACGGTCCAGGCGCTGAAGCTGAATCCGGAGCGGATCGCTCCGGTGCACGGCCGCGTCGTGCCGTACCGGAACCTGCTGATGGCCTTCGACCTCGACACGCAGGTATCGGCTGCGATCAATCGCTGACCGGCGCCCGCCAATCACCCCCGCGCGACACCTCGGGACGATCCCCGGGGTGTCGTCGGCCGTAGACTGACCTCGACATGCCGAAAGATCTGCGTTCCTTTCTTCAAGACCTCATCGCCGTCCGTCCAGGAGACGTCAAGCGCGTCTCCGCGCCGGTCGATCCGCGCTTCGGTGCGACGGCGGTCGCCGAGCGATTCGCGCGCGCGAACCAGTACCCCGCCCTCTACTTCGAGCAGGTCGGGGCCAGCCGGATCCCGCTCGTGCTGAACCTCACCGCCACCTACGACCGCCTGGCCGTGGCGCTCGAGACGACGCTACAGGAGCTGGTGCCGGCGTTCGGGGACCGGATGACGCGGCCGATCGCCTCGCGCGAGGTGCCGCGCGAAGAGGCTCCAGTGAAGGCGCAGGTGTGGCGCGGCGGCGACGTGGACCTCGGCATGCTGCCGCTGCTCACACACAACGAGCTCGACGGCGGGCCGTACATCACGAGCGGCATCGGCATCATGCGCGATCCCGAATCGGGGCGCGTCAACGCGGGCATCTACCGGCATCAGGTCCACAGCCGCAACGAGCTGGGCGTCTGGTTCATCGACACGCACCACGGCGCCTACATCCACCGGCGGTACGAGGAGCGCGGACAGCCGGCGCCGATCGTGATAGCCATCGGCCACCACCCGGCCGTCGTGATGGGCGCCGTCTGCCGCATTCCGGGGATGGGGGGCGAGTTCGACGCCGCCGGCGCCCTGCTGGACGAGAGCCTCGAGGTGACGCGCGCCGAGACGTGCGATCTGCCGGTGCCGGCGCGCGCGGAGATCGTCATCGAAGGCGAAGTGATCCCGCACGGGCGGCGCGACGAAGGACCGTTCGGCGAGTGGCCCGGGCACTACACGGAGCGGGGGCCGAAGCCGGTCATCCGCGTCACGGCGATCACCACGCGGCAGCGCCCGATCTACTACGACATCTTCTCGGCGAACCGCGAGCACCTCGTCCTCGGGAGCCTGCCGCGGATGGGGAGCATCTACCGGAACGTCAAGCAGGTGGTGCCGGGCGTCAGAGCGGTGAACGTGCCGGCGCACAGCCGGATGCACTGCTACATCGCCATCCGGAAGGAGCGCGACGCCGAGGTGAAGAAGGCGGCCTTTGCCGCGCTCAACACCGAGCCCGAGAACCTGAAGATGATCGTCGTCGTTGACGAGGACATCAACGTGTTCAACGACGGCGACGTGATGTGGGCGATCGGCACGCGGTTCGACGCCGCCCGCGACCTGCTGGTGATTCCGCGCTGGTCGGGCCCCGGCGGGCTGCTGCCGGTCGGATGGGACTATCACCAGGACGGATCGCGCACGGCGCGGATGGTCACCGCCACCGTGATCGACGCCACGAAGCCGCTGCCGCCGGCCGCCTATCCGCCGAGGGCCGCCGTGCCGGCGGCGGCCGTCGACGCGGCCACCACGGCCGGGATTACCGACCTGACACGGCTGCCTGAGTAGGGATTCGGCGGGTCCGCCACTCCCTTCGCCGCGCGGGACCCGCCCTACGTACGATCTGCCTGGAGTTCCGCCGCGCGCTTCACCGCCTCGATGATGTCGGGATAGGCCGCGCAGCGGCAGAGGTTGCCCGACAGATAGTGGCGGATCTCCTCGTTCGTCGGGCGCGGGTGACGGCTGAGGAGCTCCGCGGTCATCAGGATGAACCCCGGCGTGCAGAAGCCGCACTGGAATCCGCTCTTCTCCACGAACGCGCGCTGAATCGGGTGCAGCTCGTCGCCGCGCGCCAGCCCCTCCACCGTCACAAGCTCCGCGCCGGCGGCGAAGGCGGCGAGGTACAGGCAGCCCGATACGGCAGTGCCGTCGACGAGCAGCGTGCAGCAGCCGCACAGCCCCTGGCCGCAGCTCTCACGCGCGCCGAAGAGCCCGAAGTCGCGCTGGAGCACCTCCAGGATCGTCTCGTGGGTCTTGACGTCCGCCGTAACGCGGCGCCCGTTCAGCGTAAAGGCGATCGTCCGCCGCGTGGCATCGCTCACGTCAGCGGCCCTCCAGCGGACGATGCTCCGCTTCGCGGAGAGCCCGGAGCACCCGCTCGGGCGTCAGAGGCATGTCGGACAGCATCACACCGGTGGCGTCGTAGAGCGCGTTGGCAATAGCCGGCGACGGGCTAAAGACGCCGGTCTCGCCCACTCCCTTGGCGCCGAACGGACCGTCCCGGTGCGGGATCTCGACGAACGAGCCGGTCAGCTCACGCGGCAGGTCGAGCAGCCCCGGGATCTTGTAGTCGGCGAGGCTCGCGTTCAGCACCTGGCCGTCGCTGAGCACCATCTCCTCGAACAACGTGAACCCCATCTGCATGATCGCGGCGCTGGTGAGTTGCCGCTCGACCGACGCCGGATTGATGGCGCGGCCGACGTCGGCGACGTTGACGAGCCTGGTGACCGTGATGCGTCCCGTCTCGCAGTCGACCTCGATCTCCGCGCCTGCGCCGCCCAGCATCCAGAACGGCGTGACGTTCGCCGACTGGCCCGTCTCGGGATCCGGCTTCCCGTACGACGGCGTGTAGGCGCCGACGCC
>Ga0155950_1083_pt2 | contig 15211 bp, 13 predicted proteins | sample RifCSPlowO2_02_FD_107604 | JGI IMG/M metagenome (GOLD analysis project Ga0155950, IMG submission 107604) | Acidobacteria bacterium RIFCSPLOWO2_02_FULL_67_21
GATCGACCTGCATGCCGCACACGACGTCTTTTTCCATGGTGCCCTCCCCCAACACTCTAAACGCGTTCGGCCCAGAGCGGCATCACCGCCCATGTGGCCACGCGGGACAATCCGCAGCGGGCGGGAAATTCCGCGGGAACAGCCGACCTCGGCGGCCCGGACCTGACGGAAACGCCCACATCGGCGAACGGAAACGCGTGGCGCAATCCTTGCGCAACAAAGCCGTGACATGGTGGGGACAGCCGGTCTGTTGATCGTGCTCACGCTGGCCGGCGCACCTGGTCACGTGCTGTGCATCGCCTGGTGCGATGCCGGGTGGCCGGTGGCGCCGACACCCACCTGCCACCACGGCTCCGCGGCGGACCGGACGCCGGCTGTCGCAGGCATTGACGAATGCGACGAGATTCCGGCAACGGTCCTGTTTGTCCGGGAGAACCTGCCGCAGCCCGGCGCCGGGGCTGCATCTGCCCATCCGGTGTCGTCGCTGCGCTGTCAGGTAAGCGATATGGGCATGCGCGTCGCGCTCGACTCACAGACGGTCGCGCACGCCGTCCCCCCTGCCCTCAGCTCCGTGCAGCTTCGCCTGTAATACCCGCCCCTCTCGCCCGCTGATGCGGGTCATCCTCTAACCGGATTCGACAGAGAGGCGGTTCATCATGAGATCGACATTCGTCCGGACGCTCGCAGGCGCCGCCGCGACCGTCCTCGTTGCCTCAGTCGCCTCGGCGCAAGCGCCGTCGACGGCTGTCCTGAACGTGCTGGAGGTGCGGCAGCTCGTCGCACGCGCCGAGCCGGCCGACCACGCCCGGCTCGAGCGGCACTTCTCGGCGCTGGCGTTCGAGCATGGGAGAGAGGCCAGCCGGCACGCGGCGATGGCCACGGCCATCGGTGGGAACCCGAACCACCCGGCACCGACCGCCTCAGCGCACTGCGCACGTCTGGCGGAGATCAACACGCAATCGGCGGTCACGCTCCGCGAGCTCGCGAGGCACCATGCAGCCCTGGCGGGCGGCATGCCGTCGACGACGCCAGACAATGCCGGGCGTTTTGAGAACGGCGAGGGAGCGCCTGCGCCCACCGATGACGAGCTCCGGGTCATGGCGGCGCGGGCGAAAACGCCCTCCGACCATCGCGCACTCCAGGAGTACTTCGTGACGCTCGCGCTGCGGTACGAGGCTGAAGCCGCCGACCATGGCACGATGGCAGGCGCCTATCGCGGAAACGCCAACCGCCGCGGAGGCGATCCGGCGGTTCACTGCGACCGCCTCGTGAAACTGCTGCGCGAAGCCGCTGACGAGGCCCGGGCGGCTGCCGCCCGGCACGACGACTGACACGCGCGGTGGAATTCCCCGGCAGCCGTGGAATAGTGCCCGCGCCCCATCCGGGCGCGGGCCGTTCCGCGGTATCAACACCCGAAAACCAAACGGCCTTTACTGGCCTTGTCCTTGCTCGGGGTGACAACAGGCAACGGCGCGAATCGGACAGCAACCCTGCCGATCGTGCTCACGAAACAGGAACGCCTCCCGCCAGCTCAATGGGCATTGCCGTGGTGCGATGCCGAGTGGCCCGGAGGCGCCGGCAACCGGTGGCGACGAGACGTCGGCCACGCATCGAGCGCCGGACCCTGGAACGGGGGCAGACGAGCGCGACCGAAGTAGTGGCAGCCAGGCCTCTCGCGAGAGAGGATCTGCCGCGGGTCGGCTCCGGGGACGCACCGGGTCGCGCCGTTGTTTTGTTATGGCATCATTGAGCGCGTGAGATTCCCATCCATGTCCGCGCTGGCGGTTGCGGCCGGCGCCGTGGCCGTCTTCGCCGCAGGTGCGCACGCACAGGGCCCGCCTGCTCCCGTGCTGAACGCGCTGCAGGTGCGCGACCTCGTGGAAAACGCGGACCCGGCCGCGCACGCGCGGCTGGAGATGCACTTCGCCACGCTGGCGAACCAGTACGTCATCGAGGCCGCCCGTCAGGCGGCGGTGCGCGCCGCGCTGGCCGGCAATCCAAACCGTCGCATGGGGCCCGATTCGCACGCGGCGCGTCTCGCCCGCAACAACGCCCGGACGGCGGCCACCCTCCGGCAGCTTGCAGCGCACCATGCGCGCCTGGCCGGTGGGCACGCGTCGCGGCCGCCGATCGACGCCGAGCGTTTCGAGGACGGCGACGGGGCGACGCAGCCGACCCCCGGTGAGCTGACCGCCCTGACGGCCGGCAGACGCCCACGCTACGAGCGCCGGACCGTGCGGCAGTACTTCCTGACGCTGGCCAGAACCTATGACGCCGGCGTCCAGACGCATCGGGCGATGGCCAGCGCGTACCGCGGCATGGCCAACCACCGTGGCGGCAACAATCTCCCGCACTGCGAGCGGCTGATTCGGGAGCTGAGCGACGCGGCGCAGCAGGCGCGCGCGGCCGCCACCGCCTACGAATAACGTTGGCGGGTCCAGGGCTCGATGGACTCCCACTCGCCCTGGCACCCGCCCCACGTGCGTGGGTTCGATGGAGTCGCGCCTCGCCGCGGCATCCGGCCCACGTACGGGGGCTCGAAGGGCGCCCACTCGCCCTACGTACGTGGGCCGGGTGCCGCGGACAACATGTGCGTTCCGCGGACCCGGCGGGTAGATCAACCCAGTAGCCCGCGCAGGAGCATGGCCGCGCCGAGCGCGCCGAGCAGGATCGCCACGATGCGCCGGAACGACCGCTCCGGCAGGCGCGCCAGCGCACGGTTGCCGATGACGGTGCCGATCAGCACGCCGGCCGTGGCAAGCCCCACCCAGTAGCCGACGCCTGCGATCCGCCCGCCGAGGTGCCAGACGTACACGGGCACACGCGCCGCATCCACCATCAAGCCGACGGCGGTCGCCGTCGCCACGAATGCCTGCTTGGGGAGCTCGACCCCGAGGAGCGCCGCCGATCGAATCCCGCCCTGGTTGCCGACGAGGCCGCCCAGCAGCCCTGACAGTGCGCCCGCCAGCCAGGCCAGGACACCGCCGAACCGCATCCGGCGCCCGAAGCCGGTCAGCTCGGCGCTCGCGCTGAACAGGAGCAGGCTGCCGAAGATCACGAGCAGCGCGGGCGTGCTCGCCTCCGCCTGCAGCAGCGCGCCGGCAAGACCGCCCGCAGCACTCATCACCCCGAAGCTCCAGAGCACCCGGCTGTCGACACGCCCTCCGAGCAGCCAGAACCGGAAGGCCGTGCCGATGACATGCGGAATCGAGACCGCGGCAACCGCGAGCCTCGCATCCAGCTGCCACGCCAGCGCCGGCGTCACGAGGCTGCCGATGCCGAATCCGGTCACCGCAGCCACCGCGCCCCCTGCGGCGGCCGACACAAAGATGAGCAGGTCGAACCCCATCGCGCCCACGATGGTATGCTGTACGAACACAACCATGCCAATCTCGAGACTGGCAGCAGCAATCGCCTGCGGCGCGATGGCCCTGCTCACCTTGTCGTGCGGCCGCAGCACGCCCGCCGAATGGACCATGACGGTGGCGCGCGTGGCGCCCCCATCGGCAGCCAACAGCAGCGAGCCCCAGTTCACGTCCTCGCCGCGGGGGCCGATCCTCAGCTGGATCGAGCGGACCGCGACGACCACCGTGCTCAAGTTTGCCGAGCGCACCGGGTCGGGCTGGAGCGCGCCGATCGCCGCCGCCTCGGGTGACGACTGGTTCCTGAGCTATGCGGACGTGCCGTCGGTCACGCGCCTCGGCGACGGGACGCTCGTGGCGCAGTGGCTGCAGACGATCGACCCCGTCACCGAAGCCTACAATCTGCGGCTGTCGTACTCGAAGGACGGCGGCAAGACGTGGGCGCCGTCGTTCCTGCCGCACAACGACGGCACCCGGTCGCAGCACGGGTTCGCGTCGGTCATCGAGCTGCCGGGGGGCTCGGTCGGGGTCGTCTGGCTGGACGGCCGCAACAGCGAGTACTTCGAGAACGACCCCACCAGCGGCACCATGACGCTGCGGTACGCCGCGTACGACGCGAGCTGGAAGCAGACGTCGGATGTCGAGATCGACCACAACGTGTGCGAGTGCTGCCCGACGAGCGTCGCGGTCACCCCCGACGGCCTGCTCACCGCGTACCGCGACCGCACCCCCGACGAGATCCGCGACATCGTCGTCTCGCGGCTCGAGGGCAGCAAGTGGACACCCTCGACGATCGTGGGCAAGGACGACTGGATGATTGAATTCTGCCCGGTCAACGGCCCCTCGATCGCCGCGAGCGGACGCAACGTCGTGGCCGCATGGTTCACGGTGAAGAACGATCTGGGACAGTCGTACGCGGCCTTCTCCAGCGATTCCGGCCGCACGTGGGGCATGCCGATCCGTCTGGACGACGGCGGATCGCTCGGCCGGGTGGATATCGATCTGCTGGACGATGGATCGGCGGTGGCGTCGTGGGTGGAGTATGCCGGCGGCCGTTCGGAGCTGCGGTTCCGGCGGATTGACGCCTCGGGCGCCCGCTCCGGGCCGATCGTCGTGGCGCCGGTGAGCGGCGGCCGCGCCAGCGGCTACCCGCGCATGGCGCGGCGCGACAACGAGCTGATCTTCGCGTGGACCGATACCGGCACGGAGGAAGGCGGCCAGCTGCAGCTGCAGACGGCGGTCGGAGAGCTACCCTAGCGGATCATCCGCCCGGCTGGCATGTGCCAGTCGAAGCCGTCCTTCGGGCGGCGGAGGCTGAGCATCCGCACGCGGTGATCGGATGCATTGCGGCCCGGCGTGCCGCTGATCACGACGCGATCGCCGTGCTTCAGGGTGGTGGGCGTCACGCCCTGGCCGGTGAGCTCCGACGCGCCGACCCACTCGACGGCATACTTCACGAGCGAGCCGTCCTCCTCTTTCACCATCACGTGCACGAACGAGTGTGGGTTCCTGAAGAGGATCTGGATCAGCTCACCTTCAATGGTGACGGTCTGATTGTCGATATAGGTGCCGGGAAACGAATGATGGGCGTCCGCCTGCGCGGCCGCCGCGCACGCTCCGGCCGCCACGAGCAGCGCAGCCAGAAAACGCTTCATGCAGAACATGGTAGCCGACTCGTGCGGGAGAGCGGCCTGAAGAGTCTCTGAATTCTTCGTCAGGCGCTTCCCCCGACACGGTGGATGGGTCAATATCTCTTTATTTTGATATTTGTGGAAATATGATATAAATCTTTCCGATGGCTGTCGTATCGCCCGATCCTGTGCCCCGCTACGCGGACATGCTCGCGGCCATGGGCTCCGAGCCCCGCCTGCGGATCGTCCGGCTGCTGCTGACCGCGCACCCCGCCGGCATGGTGGCCGGCGAGATTGGCAGCCACCTGCAGATTGCCGCGCCGACCCTGTCCCACCATCTCGAGCGCCTGCGGCGTGAGGGGGTCGTCAAGGTCCGGCGTGACGGCACCTACCTCTGGTACACGGCCCATGCCGAGGCGCTCGAGGAACTGCTGCAGTTCCTGTTTGCGGAATGCTGCACCCGGAGCTGCGCGTGCGACCCGGGGAGGATCATTCACCCAGGCTTGTGACTTGTGACTTGTGACTTGTGACTTGAAGAGGACCCCATGACCAACCTGACCGATACGATTCGCGAGAAATACGGCGAGGCCGCGCGGCGCGTCCGGCGCGGCGAGGCTGCCGGCTGCGGCTGCGGGACGTCGGCCGACCCGTGCTGCGATCCGATTACGTCCAATCTCTACGAGGCCGGCGAGGAGGCCGCGGTGCCGGACACCGCGCTGAAGGCGTCGCTCGGCTGCGGCAACCCGACCGCGCTCGCGCAGCTTCACCTCGGCGAAACCGTCCTGGATCTCGGCAGCGGCGGCGGCATCGACGTGATTCTCAGCGCCAGGCGCGTCGGCCCCTCGGGCAAGGCCTACGGCCTCGACATGACCGACGAGATGCTCGCCCTCGCGGAAGAGAACACGCGCAAGGCCGGCGTCGCCAACGTCGAGTTCCTCAAGGGGCAGATCGAGCAGGTGCCGCTGCCGGAGGCCTCCGTCGACGTCATCATCTCCAACTGCGTGATCAATCTGGCCGCCGACAAGGACCGCGTGCTCCGCGAGGCGTTCCGCGTGCTGAAGCCGAACGGCCGCCTGGCCGTCTCGGACGTTGTCGTCCGGGGCGAGCTGCCGGCGGACGTGCGCACGTCGATGGAGCTCTGGGTGGGCTGCGTCGCGGGGGCGCTCACCGAAGACGAATACCGCCGGAAGCTGCAGGCGGCCGGCTTCACCGATATCGAGGTGGAGACGACGCGCGTGTACGAGCTGGAGGACGCGCGGGCGTTCCTCGCGCAGGCGGGGCTCGATGTCGATGCGATTGCGCCGCGGGTCAGCGGCCGGGTGACGAGCGCGTTTGTCCGGGCGAAAAAGCCGGCCGCGGCGCGGAGCTGCTGCGGCCCGACCTGCTGCAACTGATCGCCGACGTAGCGGCGGGCCTTTCAGGGGCCCCCACCGCGCACGCCTGCGCGGTGGGGTGCAAGATCCGCCGAGGCCGGGCTGAAGCCCGGCCTCTACGATCAAGTGGAAGGCTTACGACGTGGGCCAGAGGGCGCCGCGGTGCCGCGGGACGTTCCCGATCCCGCGATAGACGAACTTCTGCACGCGCTTGCCCTCGTAGGTCTCGGTCGTATACAGGTTCCCCTTCGAGTCGATGGCAATGCTGTGCACGGCGTAGAAGAGGCCCGGCTGCCGGCCCCCGTCGCCGAACGTCGCCAGCTCTTCGAGCGTATCCCGGCGCAGGATGCGGACCTTGTGGTTCCGGCCATCGGCCAGGAACAGGTACGTCTGCTGCGGGTCGCGTGAGAACGCCACATCCCAGACCGATCCCTCACCCAGGCTGTTCTTGGCGAAGAACGCTTCCTTGACGAACTTGCCTTCCCTCGTGAAGACCTGAATCCGGTCATTGACCCGGTCGCAGACGTACACCAGGTTGTCGACCGAGAGGTCGGCGCAGTGCACCGGGTTCCGGAACTGCTGCGCGGGCGGCGCATTCGGGTCGTAGGGCCCGGGGTTCCGGTCGTCCGGCTTGTTGCCGTACGCGCCCCAGTAGCGCTTCATCTTGCCGGTGTCGCCGTCGAGCACGGCCACGCGCTTGTTCAGATACCCGTCGGCGATGTAGGCCTCGTTCTCCCGCGGGTCGACGAAGATCTTCGCGACGCGGCCGAAATTCTGCGGGTCGTTGCTGTCGCCGCCATACGTCGACAGCCCTTCGGCGTTGGCCGGGCCCTTGTGCACGCCCGCCTTGCCGTACTGCGCCAGGAACTTGCCGTTGCGCGTGAACTTGAGGATGTGCGAATCGCCGGCGCCGTTGCCGCCGATCCAGACGTTCCCCTTGTGGTCGAGGAAGATGCCGTGGTTGGACTGCGGCCACTCGTAGCCCTGCCCCGGACCGCCCCACGACTGCACCAGGTTGCCGTTGGGGTCGAACTCGAGCACCGGAGGCGCGCCCGCGCAGCACTCGCCGGTCGGCGGCTTCAGCTCGGCGCCCTTCTCCATGTTGCTCAGCGTGGCGGAGGAGCGATGGATGATCCAGACGTGATCGCGCTCGTCCACCCACACGCCGATCGTCGACCCGAGGACCCAGTGGTTCGGCAGCGGCTTCGGCCAGAACGGGTCGACCTCGAACCGCGGCGCCCGTACGGTGCCTGCGGCGCCCTGCGCCTCGGCCACCTGCTGCAGCGTCATATTCGCCACCGCCAGCGCGCCGAAGACCCCCACGAAGATCGCCCCGATGAGCATTCCACGTCTCGCCATAGGCCTCCACCTCCTCACGTCGCGCTAGAGCCTAGCACCGCCCCGACCATTCTCAACGACGCCTAGGTCCCGGGACGGATGGTCCCCTGCTGCCGCGGCACCGTGCCGATGCCCCGAAAGACGAACTTCTGCAGGCGCTTCCCTTCCCAGGTTTCGGTCGTGTACAGATTGCCCTTCGAATCGATCGCGACGCTGTGCACGCCGAAGAACTGCCCCGGCTGCCGGCCGCCGTCGCCGAAGCTCGTGAGCAGCTCCAGCGAATCGCGCAGCAGGATGTGCACGCGGTTGTTCATGCCGTCGAGCACGAAGATGTAGGTCTGCTTCGGGTCGCGCGAGAACGCGACGTCCCAGACCGAGCCCGACGCCTTGGTCTGCTTCATGATGAACGACTCTTTGACGAACTTGCCGTCCTTCGTGAAGACCTGGAGCCTGTCGTTCACACGGTCGCAGACATACACGAGGTTGTCGACCGACACGTCGGCGCAGTGCACCGGGTTGCGGAACTGCTGCGCGGGCGGCGCGTTCGGATCGTAGGGACCCGCGTTCCGGTCATCCGGCTTGTTGCCGTACGCGCCCCAGTAGCGCTTCATCTTGCCGGTGTCGGCGTCGAGCACGGCCACGCGCTTGTTCAGATAGCCGTCGGCGACGTAGGCCTCGTTGTCGCGCGGGTCGACGAAGATCTTCGCGACGCGCCCGAAGTTCTGCTGGTCGTTGCTGTCGCCCGCGAACGTCGAGACCCCTTCGGCGTTGGTCGGGCCCTTGCCCTTGTGCACGCCCGCCTTGCCGTACTGCGCGAGGAACTTCCCGTTGCGCGTGAACTTCAGGATGTGCGAGTCGCCGGCGCCGTTGCCGCCGATCCAGACGTTGCCCTTGTGGTCGAGGAAGATGCCGTGGTTGGACTGCGGCCATTCATAGCCCTGCCCCGGGCCGCCCCACGACTGCACCAGCGTGCCGTTGGCGTCGAACTCCAGGACCGGCGGCGCGCCGGCGCAGCACTCGGCATTCTTGAGCTCCGCGGCCTTCTCGTTGTTGTCGAGCGTCGCCGAGCTGCGGTGGATGATCCAGACGTGGTCGCGCTCGTCCACCCAGACGCCGATCGCCGAGCCGAGGATCCAGTGGTTCGGGAGCGGCTTCGGCCAGAACGGGTCGACCTCGAACCGGGGCGCGCGCACCGTGCCGCCGCCCTGCGCCTCCACCCGCTGCTGCAGAACGCGGTCGGTCGCCGCCAGCAGTCCGAACCCGATCACCAGAATTGCGCCGATCAGTGCGTTCCGCTTCCTCATAGGCCTCCTCGCATCGGGCTAGAGCCTAGCACCTCCGCCCGCGATCTCAAACCTCCGCCTCCGCCCGGGGCTTGGCGCCCTGGCGCAGCGACCGCACGAGCAGGCGGCCCACCCAGACGGCGGCGGCCAGCGCCAGCATCACCATCGCCCACCGTACCAGCGACAGCACGAACAGCAGGTCGAACGCCGGCCACGGGAACTGCAGGAGCTGCGCCCCGCGGTCGGTCATCCAGTGCCAGGCGGTGTGGGCCACCAGCGCCGACAGGATGATCGTGCCCATGCGCTCGGCGACGACGTACCGGAACATCAGGTTCAGCGCCGGCACCACGATCACGAGCACGAGCAGTTGGCCGAGCTCGACACCGACGTTGAACGAGAGCAGCGCCGTCAGCAGGTGCGATCCCGCAAACTGCAGCGTGTCGCGCAGCGCGAACGAGAAGCCGAACCCGTGGACGAGACCGAAGGCAAAAGTGATCACCCATCGCCGTACCACGCGCGCGCCCACGATGTTCTCGAGCGCCATGTAGACGATCGAGGTGGCAATCAGCGTCTCGACGAGCGGCGGAAACCAGAGCGCGCCGGGCGCCAGGTCGTACGCGGACGCGATCAGCGTGACCGAATGCGCCACCGTGAAGGACGTGATGACCGCGATGAGCGTCCGCATGCGCCGGATCGGGATGACCAGGCACAGCAGGAAGAGCAGGTGATCGATGCCGTCCAGGATGTGGTTGAAGCCCGACCGGACGAAGTCGGCCGCCGCCTGATGCCACCGGGGATCGAGCTGCACCAGGCCCGGGTCGTCATGCAGCTGAAATGCGCGCTCGCGGCCGTCGGGGAACAGCAACTGGAGCCCGATCGTCACCCGCTGCGCCAGCGGGCGCAGCCCCGGGTTGATCGCCAGGCGCGATTGGTCCGACTGGATGCCGTACTCCAGCCAGATGTCGAGCAGCCCCTGCTCCCAGTAGAGATCGATGTCGTCCGGCAGCCGCGGATCGGCGAAGTGTGCGCGCGCGGTCTCGTACGACTGGAAGGATCGGTCGGAGGGAAGTGACGCCCGCGCCGCGACGAGCCGCGGGTCGGCGAGGCGGCGCCCCTCCTCGTAGAGCGCGACCTCGCGCGCAATCCAGACGATGGCGCCGGTCCGCAGCGCGTCGTCGGCGCGCGACAGATCAAGGTAGCCCGGCCCCCGCTGCGGCACGTCGACGTCGCGGATGGCCGACAGCGGCACCCGGACGAGAAACGTCAGCGTCTGCCCGTCGGGCTTGAGAAACGACTGCACGACGATGGCATTCGGGATCTCGTGCGCCATCGTACGGGCGGGCGCCGCGATGAGCAGGCCGATCGCGAAGGCCGTGGCAAAAAGTGCCTTCATGGCATTTACGGACTTACGAATCTACGGATTTACAAATTGTGAGGAATCTGCAGCCCAAGTTCAAATTCGTCAATTCGTCAATTCGTAAATCCGTCAATTCGACGTGGTCGTCGATTCCTGCGGCAACCTGAACGCGAGCAGCTCGCCGCTGTAGTTGCCGCCGCTGATCGCCACCACCAGATACTGGCGGCCGTTCAGCTGGTACGTCATCGGCGATCCGGTCTGCGGTGCCGGCATGTAGACCGCGCCGACCTCCGCGCCGGTCGCCTTGTCATAGGCGCGCAGCATCGCGCCCCGCTGGCCCCCGGGCGTCGTGAAGAAGCCGGCCTCGCCGGCAATCACCAGCGTCTTCGTGACGAGCGGCCCGATGCGGCCGATACGCCCGGTCCGGGGGATGGTGAGCCCCTTGAGCGCCGGGTGATTGCGGATGTTGTCGGGCGTCTCGCCGTGCGCGATCTGCCAGACGAGGTCGCCCTTGTTCAGATCGAGGGCCGTGATGCGTCCGTACGGCGGTTTGACGATCGGCAGGCCCTGCACCGCCAGCGCCGGCGGCCCGGCCTCCTCGCCTGCGGCTCCCGCAGGCGCCGCCGGCCGCGAGGGCGCGGCAGGATCCTGCGCCGTGCCGCGCACATATCGCATGTCGGAGCGCTTGGCATCGGACTCGACGAGGCCGAGCTGCGCGATCTGCGTGATCGAATACACGTACAGATAGTTCGTCTCCGGATCCAGCGCACCGCCAGGCCAGTTCACGCCGCCCGTCGTCGACGGGAGCATCAGCGTCGCGAGCGGACCCGGCCACGTGCTCACCACGGGCGGCGTGAAGAGCGGCCCCATCTTGTAGCGCGACACCAGCTTGACCGCCTCGGCGCGCAGCTCGGGCGTGAAGTCGATCAGATCGTCCACCGACACGCCCTGGCGATCGAAGGGCGGCGGCTTGACCACGAACGGCTGCGTGCGGCTCGTCTTCTCGCCCGGCACCGTCGACTGCTCGACCTCGCGCTCCTCGAGCGGCCACACCGGCTCCCCGGTGGTGCGATCGAGCACGTACACCCACCCCTGCTTGGTCGGCTGCGCGAGCGCCTTGATCTGACGGCCGTTGACCACGATGTCGGCGAGCACCGGGGCGCACGGAATATCGAAATCCCAGACCCCGTGATGCACCAGCTGGTAGTGCCACCGCTTCTTGCCGGTCCTGAAGTCGACCGCGACGAGGCTCTCGCCATACAGGCCGTTGCCAGGCCGGTGGCCGCCGTAGTAGTCGCCGGTCGGGATCTCGACCGGCAGGTACACGAGGCCGAGCTCCTCGTCCACGCTCATCTGCGCCCAGACGCCCGTGTTGCCGTTGACCGCGGCCGATTCGTCCTCCCAGGTCTCGTAGCCAGCCTCGTTGAGGCGCGGAATCGTATGGAAGATCCAGAGCCGCCTGCCGGTCCGCACGTCGTAGCCCCGGATGTACCCCTTCACGTTGTTGTGCGTGCGGGGGATGCTTCCCGGCAGGTGCGCGGCGCCGACGATGACGACGTCGCCGGCAATGACGGGCGCGGCATGCAGGCCGATCTCGCCGGTCACCAGATCGATGTCCTGGTCGGCGCCCAGCTTCAGATCGACGATGCCGCCGCGGCCGAACCCCTGGACCGGACGTCCCGTCTTCGCATCGAGCGCGATCAGCTGATAGCCGGGGGTGACGTAGACGACCCGCTCGTCACGGCCGTCGGTCCAGTGCGCGAGGCCGCGGCCCGACAGGCGCCGAGGCGCGCCCTCGCCGCGCTTGCCCTCGTTGAGGCTGTACATCCAGAGCATCTCGCCGCTCTCGGCGTCGAGCGCGGTGACCGCGCGGCGCGTCCCCGCGGTGGTGTAGAGCTTGCCCCCGACCATCAGCGGCGTGGACTGGAGGTTGAACTCGGGCCGCGGGCCGAGCGAATCGGTCTTGAAGCGCCAGGCGACCTCCAGCGTCGAGAAGTTCGTCCTGTTGATCTGGTCGAGCAACGAATACCGCGTGCTGCGCAGATCGCCGCCGTAGGTCCGCCACTCGCCGCTGGCGGTGGTGATGCGCGCGGGGCGCTGCTGCGCCACGGCCCCGGCGGCGGCCATGACGGCGGCGGCCGCAATCAGCGCGGCGCGGATCCGGGTCTTCCTCATGAACGTCCCTCCTGGCGCGGTAGCGGATGATTCTATACCGTCCAGGAGGGTCAGGACGCACGCGCAGGCCTACATCTTCCTGATGCGGACCCGGCCGACCTTATTGACCCCGCTGTAGGCGAGCAGCAGCTCGCCGTTCGGGGCGGTCACCATGTGCCGCACGACGCCGCCGCCGTTCGGGATGTTCCACGTCTGAAACGCCCGGGTGGCCGGATCGAAGCGGACCAGCGTGTTCGGCCGCACGCCGGATTCGCTGTACCAGATCGCCCCGTCGGCCGTGGTCGTCATGCCGTACGGCATGGAGCTCCGTCCACCCGGCGACGGGAACTCCTGCACCTGTTTCGTCTTGAGGTCGACCCGTCCCAGGTAGCCGCGCGGGTAGTCCGTGTACCACACGACGTCGTTGCGGTCGACCGCGATGCGCCGCGGCCGCGCGCCCTCCGTGACCGTGTACTCGGTAATCTCCATCGTCGCAGGATCGATCGCCCCGATCTTGTTCGTCCCCGAGAGATCGAACACCGGCGTCCCGTTCGACAGGGTGACGATGCCGTACGGGCGCGAGCCGGCCGGCGCTTCCTTGAGCGCGACGGCGCCGCTCTTCGGATCGAGCCGGCCGATGAAATTCCCGCCCTGCACCGTGAACCAGAGCATGCCGTTGCGGTCGAAGATCGGCGTATGCGGATCGCGCGCCGCCGGATTCGGCATCTTGTACTCGGTGACCCGGCCCGTTTTCGAGTCCAGCTTGCCGATGAGCCCCGCCGCCTGCGCCGTGTACCAGATGTGGCCGTCGCGATCGGAGACCAGGCCGTGCGGGCCGTGCCGCCCCGGCAGCGGGAACTCGCGGACGTCGCCGGTCGTCATATCGACGCGCCCCAGCACGTCGGCCCGCTGGCCCGTGTACCAGAGGCTCCGGCCGTCGATGCCGAAGGCCGGGTCGTGGGGATGGGCGTTCGGCGTGACCGTGCTCCATTCGGAGAACTCCACGTCGACCTTGCCGCCCTGGCTCTGGAGCTGCGCGGGCAGCCATGCCATCACCATGAGTACCACCGCCGCCGACATGAATGCGCGCAAAAGGGTCATCGTCCCCTCCTCTGCACGGCGGGTCCGCGGCTCGATGGAGTCGCGCCTCGCCGCGGAATCCGCCCTACATACTGTGTGTATACGTCGCGCCGGGCTTGGGCGTTGCTTCAACGCTCTGCCCTCGACTCGGCGAGCAGCTGCTCGGCCGTCGCGAACCGGGGCTCGATATCGACCGGCACCTCGATCAGCCGGTCGAGCACGGCCTGGACCGGCAGGCGGACCACCGCGAGCTTCTCGATCATCTGAACCGCGTCAGCATAGCCGCCGACCGCCTCCAGCGTCATGATGTCGCGGGTCAGATCGACGACGTTCTGCCGGATCCGCGCCGCGTCGACCGCAAACGTGCCGTCCGCGGCGACCCTGACGCCACCGTTGTCGAGGAAGTAATTGAGCTGGATCGCGACGCCGCGGCCGTGCGCTTCGTTGATGCCGAAGCGGATCGACCGGAACATCGACGCCAGATAGGTCGTGTACATCGTCTGGCCCAGGGTCTTGTCCAGTTTCCCGCGGTCGACTAGAAACTGGAGGGCGAAAAGCCCCGACACGTCGGCCTTCGCCTCCTCGATCGCACTGTAGGTCTCCTTCAGCTCCTGCCGGACGGTCGTCGCCCTGCCGCTGACGGTGATGTTGTGCGGGCCGAGCCCGTGCATCAGCTCGTGCATCAGGATGTGCGTGAAGAACGCGTCGAAGGAGACGTGGGCCTGGTCCGGTGCCGCGAGCGCCACGTTCGCGATCGGCTGCAGCACCATCCAGAACTTGGCCTCCTGGTTGTTCTTCAGCATCACGCGCTTGCTGCCCTTTTCGGCCACCACGCGCTCGTCGTTCGGGAGGTTGAAGGCGGCCGTCTGCACGCCGCGGTTCGCGTCGCCCGACGAGAACACGGTGTTGACGACGCGAATGGGCGCCAGGGCGCCAAGCTTCGGGTTGCGGTACTTCGGGTCGATGGGAAGGTTGTTCTCGATCTCCTGCAGCTCGGAGCTGAAGCGCGCGAGCCTCGAGGTCTCGGCATCGTCGCGGATCGTGATGAACGCCTCGAAGGCCGCCTTGTAATTGAACCATTCGTCCTCGTACACCTCGTACGGGCCGATGGTCGGCTCAATCGTCGCATCGAGCTCCATCCAGGCGACATCGCTCGCGTAATAGTCGTTGGAGAGCAGCGCGTCGGCACGCGCGGTGAGAAACGCCCTGAGCGACGGCTGCGCGGTGAGCGCGGCCGCCTCCCGCAGCAGGGCCGCGACCCGCCCCACCTCGCCCTGATATTCGACGCTGTAGGGAACGGCCGTCAGCCGGCCGGCGGGATCACGGCGGATGGTCGTGAAGAAGCCGGTGGCGCGCGCCCGCTCCGCGGGGCCGAGGCCCTTCAGCCACGCCTCGATATCCGCCCTGGTGACGTCCGGCGGATAGAAGTTCGCCTGCGGCGGCTTTGGCGGCGCACCCGGCACGAACGGCTCGTTTTCGTCGAGCCGGGACCAGGGCCCCTTGTTGAGGAGAAAGTACTGGAGCCGCGCCGTCCCCAGCTCCGAGCCGTCCTGCAGGAGCGAGAGGAGCATCGGCTCGTTGCCGGCCCAGACCTGACGCAGGAAGAGCGCATCGCACACGCGCGCCGCCTCGA